>Ga0210040_10000205_pt1 | contig 104954 bp, 93 predicted proteins | sample CryGeyCG12114_NA_FD_185462 | JGI IMG/M metagenome (GOLD analysis project Ga0210040, IMG submission 185462) | Groundwater microbial communities from aquifer - Crystal Geyser CG19_WC_8/21/14_NA (SPAdes) (version 2) | ecosystem: Environmental > Aquatic > Deep subsurface > Groundwater | place... | reverse complement strand
AAGCTCCCAGGTTTACATCGGAGTTGTTAGCGGCTAACCGTACGTTATCAATGTTCCGGCTTTCGTACCCGATAAAAGAAACAATTACCCGGTAAGTACCAGCGCCAATATTATTAATTTTAAACTTGCCTTTATCGTCGCATAAAGTACCGTCTAATACTTTGCCGGATGCCGGATCGGCGAGGGTAATGGTGGCAAAGCCTACCGGCTGCTGGCTGCCGGCATCTAGCACGGTGCCCGCAATACTGCCATTTCCTTTGGGCAGCGTTACGTCCGCATTGTTTTGCCGAGGCATTGGTCCCTGGGCAAACGTTACGTGGCTAGCCAGCGCCAGCACCAATAGCGGAATTACTTTTTTAAAATTTTTCATAGCAAAAGGACACAAAGGTATTATCATGGGGAAAGAGGTAACTAAAATTAGGCGCTACTTTTGGAGTGGAGGACTGCTTAAAAACTACAATTCAGCCCCAATAAATTAAGCAACGCAAAGAAAACAATTAAAAATGGCCTTTGAAAACTCTAATAGATGAACCGGCCGTTTATATCGATTATCCGGCTTACTATTCGACGAAACCAATTATAAGTACCAAAGCGGCAACGGTCGATTAAAGACCGGCAGCAGCCGATAAACCGTTCCAGCATACCGCCACTTCTCCGCCTTCTCGTTATATTTATAGGTTTTATATTAAGCCGCAGAAGCGTATGCAATCATTTATCAACCGGAACCGGGTGCTTTTACTCCATCTTTCTTTTTGGGGTGTATATATTTCTTTTTCGCTTTACCAGATAAGTATGTTTAATCAACGACGCAGCGAAAGCCCTGACTTGCGTAGTGTGCTAACTTTCTTTTCAATCCAGATTATATTCAATATTCTGCTGGCTTACCTGAATTACTTTATTTTGCTGCCCCGGTGGCTGAAGCGCAAGCAACTGGGGCGGTATTTACTGGAATTTATAATTCCGTTTACCCTTATCACCATATTGCGCTTGCATTTATCCCGCTTTCTCATGGATGGGTATACCCATCAGATTCATTTTTTTTACTCCTCGTTCTTCACCATCCAATTAGTGCTGGTTACGCTGTTTGTAGTGATTTTTGTGGGCATGCTGCGTTTTGCCGTAGATTGGTTTGAATTTGATGCCCGCACCAAAGCCATCGAAAACGAAAAGCTGTTTGCCGAGCTTAATTTCCTCAAAGCTCAGATTAATCCGCATTTTTTATTTAACACCCTTAATAATTTATATTACCTGGCCTATACCCAGTCGCCGAATACGATGGAAGTAATAGAAAAGCTTTCGCAAATGATGCGGTATATGATTTACGATACCAATGCGGCCCGGGTACCGCTCAGCAAAGAAATAACTTACATGGAAAATTATATCAGCCTGGAGAAATTACGGCTAAATAATGACGTGCCCATTACCTTTGCGGTACACGGAAATACCACCGGCGTATTGATTGTACCCCTGATTTTTATTACCTTTCTGGAGAATGCTTTTAAACACGGCGTGAGCAACAATAATCCCCAGTCCTGGGTTAAAATTAATATAGCCTTGCAGGATAAAATTTGTACCTACACGGTAGCCAACAGCAAAATAAGTAATAGTAATACTGGGGTTGGTGAAAGATCCGGCGTGGGTTTACAAAATGTAAAACGCCGCCTGGATTTAAGCTATCCCAATTCGTACCATTTAGATGTATCCGAAACGCCCGACCAATACGCTGTAGAACTAAAACTTATCCTTACGTGATCATTTCCTGCCTTATTGTAGAAGACGAACCGCTGGCCCGTAACCTGCTCACCGATTACGTTAAGAAAGTACCGTACCTGCACCTCATTGAAGCTTGCGCCAGCCCTTTGGCTGCCCTGGAAATTTTACGGGAGCAGCCAATAGATTTGCTTTTCCTGGATATCCAGATGCCCGAAATTACCGGCATTTCGCTCTTAAAAATTCTACCGAAGAAGCCCTTGGTAATCTTAACCACGGCTTACTCCGAATATGCGCTGGAGAGTTATGAGCTGGATGTTTTGGATTACCTGCTCAAGCCTATTTCGTTGGACCGGTTCTTAAAAGCCGTAGCGAAAGCCAGCGAACGCTTAACCATTAGCCCGGCACCGCCTCCGGTTATAGAAAAACCGACAACTGAAACAGTACAGCCTTTCGTTTTTGTAAAAGACGGTACCAAACTGGTAAAAATACGCTGGAACGATATTTTGTACGTGGAAGGTTTAAAAGATTACGTAGCCATTCATACCCGGCAACAACGAATAGTGAGTTTGCAGCGCCTGAAATCGTTAGAATTCCAACTGCCCGCCGATCAGTTTATTCGCATTCATCATTCTTATATTGTAGCGCTGGAAGGCATTGATGTGGTACACAAAGATAAAGTACAGGTCGGCAACTTGTTTTTACCGATTAGTGATACGTACCGCAAACCTTTTAAAGATTTTATCGACCGCAACCATATTCAGCCGGAGTAACTGACCTATACCAAAAGCTTATTTTAGTTGGTTGTAAAAAGTTTAAAATAAGAATATAATTAAGAGCATGTTTAAATTTTGCTTAAACCATGCAAACTAGTCATTCTGAAAGAATTTAGAGAATTCCAGAAGAATCTTATTGGCAGCTAACCGATAAGATTCCTTCGGAATGACAGTGATTAAGGGTAATAAGTGTTTTTATTTTCTTCATTGAGTAGGCCTTAAAACAGCATATTTTCCCTAATTCTAAAATTTAAACATGCTCTTAACTCCAAATTCCTGCTCTAAGTATTCTTATAGTTCCTGTAGCTGCTTACTTGCCCGTTTGTTCCAGATTACGCTAGCCATTTCGCATTTTTAATCTTTATTTCTTCATTAGAAATCCAGGCTGAGTCGTTTCCAATTTCCTGTTACTGGCTAATACTTCTTTCTTTTGCTCTTCTGATAAATTATTCCACAATTCACCTGCTACATAGTCGTTTCTACTGGATAATATCATGAATATTTCTTCCAATAGTTTTTCATCTTGCGTTATGTCAATAAGTTTATGTAAATCTTCTTTTATAACTGCCATGTCTAAACTTTTTTGAAAATATACGAAAAAGAACAATTTTCGTAAAGCTTTCTTTTATTTTGCCCAACGGGCCGCGGCTATGCAGCGGCCGGGAAATTTACTTGAATATCTTACCAGCCCGGGAAAATTGTGATAGAAATGAAGCAACTGGCGACCGGAATAACCCGGCCGATGTATAGCCATCGTTAGCGCTTCGTTGTTTTTACTTTGCCCAATTTTCGACTTTAAGTCCTGCTACTCTGTTAAATTCTTTTTCGTTGTTTGTTACTAAAGTTATATTTAAACTTAATGCATGAGCAGCAATGAGTGTGTCAAGTGGGCCAATAGGTGTTCCTTTCTTTTCCAAATCTGCTCTTATTTTACCATAGGCTATGGTTGCATCATAATCAAAAGCTAAAATGGCAAGCGGAATTAAAAATTGATTAAGTGCTTCTAAATTTTTGTCCGGATTGGCACTTTTTCGTATACCATACTCTAATTCAGCTAAAGTAATAGTTGAGATGGTGACACTTCCTAAAGGTAATTCCCTGAACTTTTCAAGTACAATCGCTGGCTTTCTTTTAATGATATAGATGCAGATATTGGTGTCAAGCAAGTATTTCATTAATCGAATGTTTCTCGGGTTTGATTGTCGGATTGGTTTCTTTCTTCCATGAAGTCTGGCGTAAACTTGTCAAGACTTTCAAAGAGGTTTTGCCACGGATTATGAAATGGAATCAAATATAAGGCATTGCCTATCTTTTTAACATAAACTTTATCATCATTAATCTTATAATTGTCAGGGAGTCTAATCGCTTGACTTCCTAAGTCATCTAGTATGTTTATTGTTTCGAAAGCCATAGTCCTTATTTTATAGTAATTTATAAAATTAACGATTTATTTGGAGTTTTCATTTTTACAATGAGCGCTAACGGTTAGGCTAAACGACGGCAGAGGCTTTCGGCCGAAGCTGCCGTTTACACAATGTTAGCATTAGTTTATTTTCCTTTTATAATTATCAATAAGAATTCTCAATTTCGACTTTTTCAATCTTTTAAATAATCGCAGATACTTTACATCATTTTTGCTGTCATACATCAATTGAACCTCATAGTAATTTATGTGTTCCAATATGGCTAAAATCAGGAAGGAAATTGTCCCAATCTGTTCAAAAGTACTTTTAAATTGATTAAAAGCGATTAAAGCTATTGTCAATATTATTAGAAATAAATTGATAGACTTAAAAAGTCTGAAAATACGGATAAAATTAGTATCAAGCTTTTCTGTGAGTTTATGATAAATGCTATACCATAAAAAAGAGCCTTCAAGTAGTATTATTCCATTCAAGATAAAAGCAACTATGGAGTTTATCCCGAAAGGCTGATTGTGAACGATGCTATTGAGAACAAATAAAAATGGCAAGCCAAATGCGTTAAAGAATTCAAGGCGATAATGAGATCTTAGTCTTTTTAATAACTTTTCCCTTACATTTTGCATTTTTTCTGCGTGTTGAATCTTTTAAAAAAATTTATATTAATGTCAACTTCTCTATAAAAACCCCTGTACTAACGAATATACTATATATTTAAAACAATATACGGCAAGGTGCAAAAAGTATTGTCAAAGCAATATTCCGCCGAAAGCCGCAGAAAATTCTATCAAAAAAGCTGTAGGCACTTTCTCTTATTTTAAGAAATTGCTTCTAATATAAGTTAGTAGTTAAAATAAAAGAAAGCCGTCTGATTCCTGTTAAATATAAAAACCCGGCCAATCTTGAAGACTGACCGGGTTTTTATATTTGCTTTTAAGGGTAGCTAATCCTACTTTTTGTTTTTCAGGGTATAGCCATAAATCAAAAGAGCTACGCCGGCGCCATACACAATGTACTGCTTGTTGCGGGTAGTAAGCGAATTATAATAATTCATGGCGTACTTGCCCGGATTTTTAGTAATCTCCATTATCATAGACGGATTGGCAAATAAGCCGCTGAAGAAGGAGTTATTGGCAGAATTGGTGTTTTCGTTGTTTTCCATGTTTTCTAAAGGTTTGAGAAGTTTTGCAATACGGGTTTTAAGCCGACATGTTCCACTGTTTCGATAGATTTATATCGTTTCTCTGACCTAAAAAAGCTTTCCCGGCTATTCTTTATATAGAAGCACGGCTAGCCAAAAAAACCTTATTTTACCCGGAAACCAAACATAATTTCGTGCGATCCGGAACTGTGTTGCCGCATCGGCGACACGGTAAGATCATAAGAATAACTCATTTCGTATTGCTCCATAAACTGGCAGCCCATCAGCACTACCAGGGCATCCTGGGTGCGGTAAGATAAGCCAGCCCAGACTTTATCGTCGTAATCTGTTTTGCGCCGGTCTTTGAGTGCATAAGCGCCTTTAATATTAATATCGGCTTGCCAGGGAACCGGGTTTACGTATTTTAACAGCAAAGAAGGCGTTACCGTTATTTCTTTGTTTACCTCAAAATTATAGCCGCCGGTCATAAACACGTGGCGGTAAAGGCGACTGGGCGTATCGGAATTATCGTATTTTAGAATTTTATTTCCGAGCACCTGAAACAAAGAAATACCCACAAAATATTCTTTGGCGTACAGCATCGTGCCTAAACTCAGATCGGGCATAATGGCATTACTGTTGCCGTTCATGGTAATCGGGTCCAAGTTATTCGAGCCATCAGCCAGGTGAATAAAGCCTTCGTTGAAATAAAACTGTTGTATCCCGGCAAAAATACCGCTCGAAAGATAAACTTTATCGGCCACCGGCACGTGGTAGGCATACGATAAGAGCGCCCCGGTGCGGCTCGTTGGGCCGGTAGCGTCTTTGTAAAATAACGCACCGGCGCCGTGAAACCCGTGATCGCCCCGTCGCCGGCGGCGCTTGTGCTGGAACAAAGCACCTTGCCCGCTCAGGTAAAAGGTTTTGGGAGCCCCTTCAAACCCTACCCACTGGTTACGGTAACCAACTTTCAAATTTATGTTTTTATCCATTCCGGCCGCCGCCGGATTCAGAATAAAACTATTGGTCATGTACTGGCTGTATAAAGCTTTCTGCTGGGCCTTTCCCGCCAAAGTTATAACTGTTAATAGCAGTAAGAGTATACCCTTCTTCATAAACTATATCTTTAAATAATAAATACCTATCGCATAATGGTAACTGATTTCTTCAGCGGCGCTTCCCCGTTTCCTAACTCGATAATGCAATAGTACGTGCCGTCGGGCAGGTTTTTGCCGTTGAAAGTACCATCCCACTCTTTGCGGTATCCAATAGAGTCGAATACCAGCATTCCCCAGCGGTTAAATACCTGCACGCGGCATTTTGGATAGATGATTGATAAGTTCTTCAGTACCCACCGGTCGTTCATACCATCGTTATTAGGCGTAAATCCGTTCGGAATATCTATGTTGTCCAGGGCCTCAATTACAAACGGAACTGATACCGAACAGCCATTCTTGTCCTGCACCAGCACGGTATGGTTACCCCCACTCAGGTTGGTTAAAACCGAATCCGAATTAATACTGCCGTTATCTACCTGGAAAGTGTAAGGTTTCACTCCACCTTTTAAACCGGCAACTACGGCGCTACCCGATGCCTCCTGCCCAATGGCTTTGGTTAAGGCGTTGGCTGTGGCACTAATCGGATTCGGACTCTTCACCTCGATATTGCTAACGGTAAGCGCACATGCCGCCGAGAATTTGGTGATAACCGTGTAAACACCTGCGGACAGATTTGTAAAGATTGAATCTTTCTGGAAAGTTGCCCCGTTGTTGATGCTGTATTCGGTATGCTGATTATTGCCGGTGGCGGTAATGGCAATAGAACCGTTGGCTTGGCCCGCGCAGGTTACATCTCGCACGTAAGCCAGTTGGCTGCTCAAGCGGGCCACTGTTACCGCGGCTGTAGTAATACCGTTTTTAGCATCTTTTACGGTAACCACATAATTGCCCGGAGCTAATCCCGACAGAACTGGCGAAGCAGAGAAATGAACGCCATCCAGCGAATAAGAGTACGGGGCCGTACCGCCGGTTACTTCCTGCACGGTAATCTGGCCGTTGTTCTGGTCGCAGCCGGCCGCCGCAGTTGCCAGCACCAAGCCGTTCGGCGGCGGCGTACAGCCCAGCGTAACTGCTTTGGTATTGCTACAGCCCAGCGCATCTTTAATAATGATTTGGTACGTTCCGGCGGCCAGCCCGTCAAACTCGGCGGTAGCCCGGAAAGTAGTGCCATCCATGCTATAGGTGTAGTCGCGGCTGTTTGGAGAAGTAAGGCTTATTTTACCATCGGCAAAGCCACAACGGGCATCCGTTACTTGTAAGTCAAAAATACTGACATCTACTCCCGCCGGATTAGTTACTTGTTGGCTGATGGTTAAGGTACAGCCCGCCGCATCTTTTACCATTACCGCATAAGTAGCCGCTGCGAGGTTTTGGAAGGTTGTCTCGGACTGGAATTGTACCCCATCGATGCTATACGTGTAAGGACTGGTGCCACCCGTTACCGCTTCCACGGTAATAACCCCGATATTGCGGTCGCAGGCTGAAGGCTGAGCAGAAGCAACCGCCCCGGCAATGGCATTTTGGGTAACGGTAGTGCTTACGCTAAAGCGGCAATTGTTCGCATCTTTTACGTAAACCGTATAAGTACCCGCGGCCAGTTCCGTAAAGATAGTGGCTGATGCGAAAGTAGTATTATCTAAAGAATAGGTGTAAGGAGCCGTGCCGCCGGTTACGCCGGTTATACTAACGGTTCCGGTTTTGGTAGTACAAGCCGAAGGCGTAGCCCTGGTAGCCATAGCGGTTACGCCCGGTATATCGCTTATAGTTACTTCCCGGGCAAAAGTGCAATTATTAACATCTTTAACCGTAATAATATGCTGGCCGACCCCGACCGCCGTAAAAGCCGCTGTTTCCTGGAAAATACCATCATCCAAAGCATAAGTGTAAGGCGCGGTGCCACCCGTTACACTGGCAACGGTAATACGGCCGTTGGCATGGCTGCAGGTAGCAGCAGCCAGCGTAGCGCTTAAGTCAGTTGGCCCCGTAATATTCTCAATCTCAGCTTCAACGGCAAAAAGGCAGTTATTAGCATCTTTAACCGTGACGGTATAAGCGCCTGCTTTCAGGTTAACAAAAGCAGCATCGGAGTCAAAAGTAACCCCATCCAAGGCATACGCATAAGGAGCGGTGCCGCCGGTAATGCTGCTAAGCGTTATCTGGCCGTTAGCCAGGCCACAGGTAGCGGCTTTGGCGGTAGTGGTAAAGAACATATCCGGCACTTCGGCTACCGCAACCTCTTCGGTTAAGATACAATCTGCCGCATCTTTCACCCTTACCTGGTAGGTGCCGGGAGCCAAAGCGGTAAAGATGGCTTCGGGTTGGTAGTTGGTACCATCCAGGCTATAGCTGTACGGAGCAATACCGCCCACTACCGAAGTTACCGTTAGTTCACCGTTTTCCTTGCTGCAGGTTGCTCCTTTCGTGGTGGAAGTTAAATCCGCAGGACCGTCGGTATTGTTTAACTGCACCGTGCCGTCATATACACAGCCATTAGCATCCTGCACCCATATTTTATAAATGCCGGCGGTTAAATCGGCAAAAGTAGCAGTAGGCAGGAAATCAATCCCGTCGCGGCTATACGTATAAGGTGCGGTGCCGCCCGTTACAGAAGTAATAGTAAGGGAACCGTTTTCTTTACCACAATTGCTCGGAATAGTAGTACTGGTAAAGCTGGTAGGCTCGTTTTTCTCTACTACTACCGAGGCGGTGACGATACAGTTGTTCGCATCTTTAGCCGTTACGGTGTAAGTGCCGGAAGCCATGCTGGTAAAGCTATTTCCCAATTGAAAATCTCTGCCGTTAACAGAATACGTGTAAGGTGCCGTGCCGCCGGTTACGGTACCTACCGCAATACGGCCGTTGTTATCCGCACACGTAGCTGCTTCCGCAGTTGCCGCCAGCGCCGTTGGTCCGGCAATATCCGTGATGTTAAAAGTACGGATGACCGTACAGCCGTTCGCATCTTTTACCGTAATGGTATATTCGCCGGCCCGTAAAGTGGTAAAAAGAGTTTCGGTTTGGAAGTCAATACCATTTTTGCTGTAAGTATAAGGCGCGGTGCCCCCGCTTACTTCATCAATAGTCATAGTGCCGTTGTTGCTGCCGCAGGTAGAAGGCTGGGTACGGGCCGTAAATCCGGACGGACCGGCAATATCTTCCACTTCTATCACGACACTTGCGGTACAGCTGTTGGCATCTTTAATGGTAATGGTATAAGTACCGGCAAACAAGTTGCTGAAAGTGCTTTCATCCTGGTAGTTCCGGCCGTCCCGGCTATAAGTGAAAGGGGCCGTACCGCCGATTACTTCCTTCATGCTGATGGTACCGTTGTTATTACCGCAGGTAGAAACAGTAGCAGCGGCAGTAAAAGTAGGCCCGGCAATATTTTCCAGTTCTACTTCTTTGCTATAAACACAACCATTCGCATCTTGTACATATAACCTATAATCTTTGGCTTCTAACAAGTTAAAGCTGGCCGGTGAACCGTAATTAACGCCGTCCAAACTGTAGGTGTAAGGAGCGGTACCGCCCGTAACCTCACCAATGCTGATAACCCCATTGGCATTACCGCAGGTAGAAGCGGTTAGGGTGGCGATTATATCCGTTGGGCCAGTAATATTATTTACTTCTACCGCAGTCATATACGTACAGCCGTTCGCATCTTGTACCGTAATTTTATGTTCGCCGGCTACTAACCCGGCAAAGGTAGCGGAAGTCTGATACGTCGCACCTTCGTCGTTGCTATATAAATATGGTGCCGTGCCGCCCATTACGCCGGTTATGGTGATACTACCATTTTCTCTTCCGCAGGTTGAGGACACAGTAGAGCTGGTAAAGCTGGCAGGGGCATTCTTCTCTACCACCACCGAAGTGGTAATAATACAGCCGTTTGCATCTTTAGCCGTTACCGTGTAAGTACCCGAAGCCAGATTAACAAAAGTTATTTCGGTTTGGTAGGCGGTGGTAAACGAAGAACCAGTGCGGCTAATGGCATACGTGTACGGGGCAGTTCCCCCGCTCACCGAACCTACCACAATACGTCCGTTGTTATCGGCACAAGTCGCCGCTTCGGAATTGGCCGCCACCAACGTGGGCCCCGAAATATTATTAAGGTTGAAGATCTGGATGTAGATACAGCCATTCGCATCTTGCACCCGGACTCTATACGCACCGGCCGCTAAGTCGGTATAAGTAATATTTTCACTGAATGTATTGCCATCCAGGCTATACGTGTAAGGCGCGGTGCCCCCAATAACGCCCGTAATGGTTAATGCCCCGTCGCTCGCGCCGCAAGTAGATAGTTTTAAATCTGCGGTTACTGCGGTGGGACCAGCAATATCGTCTACCCGCACTCTCTCCGCAAACGTACAGCTATTGGCATCTCTTACCGTAATCGTATGCTCGCCCGCCAATAAGTTTACAAAAACTGTTTCGGTCTGAAAGTTAATACCGTCTTTACTGTACTGGTAAGGCGCCGTGCCCCCGGTTACAACTCCAACCGTAATAGTACCGTTATTGCTGCCGCAGGTAGAGGAAGTAGCCGCCAGGGTTAACCCGGACGGGCCGGCAATATCGTCCACCACTACCCTGGTAACAGATATACATCCGTTCACATCTTTTGCCCTGATGTTGTAAGTACCCGCCAGCAGATTTCCGAACTTGGTTTCCGGCCCATAAGTAATACCATCTTTGCTGAAAGTATAAGGCCCGGTACTACCGGAAATGGAACTAATGGTAATTTCCCCGTTGCGGCCGCCGCAGGTAGATGCCTGGGCGGTGGCCGTAAAGGTGGCCGACGATATATTATTCAAAATCAGGGCTTCGGAGTAAACACAGTTATTGGCATCTTTCACATAAAGCTTGTGCTCGCCGTTCGGCAAGGACGCGAAAGAAGCAGTAGCGGAATAAGCCCCTCCATCCAGGCTATAAACATAAGGAGCCGTGCCACCGATAACCGAAGTTACGGTTATGCCGCCATTATCTTCGCCGCAGGTAGTTGCCTGCGTATTAACATTTACGGCAGTTGGACCGGCAATATTGTTAACCCGCACCAACCCGGTGTAAGTACAGTTATTGGCGTCTTGTACCGTAATGTGGTGCTCCCCGGCTAATAACCCGGTAAAAGTAGCTTCTGAGTTAAAAGCCGCCGCTTCGTCTATCCGGTACTGATAAGGTGCCGTACCGCCGGTAATACTCGTAATCGTGATACTGCCATTCGGATTACCGCAGGTGGAAGACACTGTAGAGTTGGTAAAGTTAGTAGGAGTATTTTTGATTACAGTAACCGAGCTGCTAACTGTACAGCCGTTCGCATCTTGGGCCGTTACCGTGTAAGTACCCGATGCCAAACCAGCAAAAGTAGTACTAGTTTGGAAACTAGTACCTGGCTGTGAACCCAAATTAACCGCATACGTGTAAGGTGCCGTGCCACCGGTTACGGCTCCTACCAAGATACGGCCGTTGTTATTTAAACAAGTGGCAGCTTCGGCACTGGCCGCTACTGCGGTAGGTCCGGCAATATTGGTGAGGTTGAAAGTTTTCTCGAAAATACAATTATTCGCATCTTTCACGTACAGCTTCACCGCACCAGCAGTCAGGTTCGTAAAGGTAACAGTGGAGCTATAGGTAGTACCGTCTTTGCTGTAGGTATATGGAGCAGTGCCGCCCGTAACCCCGCTAATGCTGATAACGCCATTAGGATTACCACAAGTGGAGGCAGTTAAAGTTGCGGTTAAGTCCGATGGACCAGCAATATTATTTACTTGCACCGAGGCAGCATACGTACAGTTATTAGCATCTTTTATTGTGATGATATGGGAGCCTGCGGCAAAGCCGGTTAAGGTAGCCGAAGACTGATAAGTAGCCCCGTTATCTTTGCTGTACTGGTAAGGTGCCGTGCCGCCGGTTACACCCGTAATCGTGATACTGCCATTCGGGTTACCGCAAGTAGAAGAAACAGTAGTACTGGTGAAGCTCGCCGGACCGGCAATGTTGTTTATTACCACTACCTGGCTGGCGATACAGCCGTTGGCATCTTTGGTATGAACGGTATAAGAATCGGCCAGTAAGTTACTGAAAGTAGCTTCGGGGCCAAAACCACCCTTATCTAAGGCATAGGTATAAGGTGCCGTGCCGCCGGTAATCCCACTAATACGGATCACGCCGTTGTTGCTACCGCAGGTAGAAGAAGTAGCAGTAGCTGTAAAGGCAGGACCTCCAATATTGTTTAGTTGTACTTCTTCGCTATACACGCAGTTGTTAGCATCTTTTACATAAAGTTGGTAAGTGTCCGCTATCAAGGCCGGAAAAGTAGCCGTAGAAGAATAAGTACTGCCATCCAAACTGTAAGTGTAAGGAGCAGTACCGCCGGTAACCCCGCTGATGGTAATCGCCCCGTTTTTATCTCCGCAAGTCGAGGCTGTAAGATTGGCCGCTAAGTCTGAAGGACCAGCAATGTTGTTTAGCAATACCGCCCGGGCGTAAGTACAGTTATTGGCATCTTTTACCGTAATCGTGTATTCTCCGGCTAATAACTCGTTAAAAGTTGCCGAAGACTGATAAGTAGCGCCGTTGTCTTTGCTATACAAGTAAGGAGCCGTGCCACCTGTTACACCCGTAATCGTGATGCTGCCATTCGGGTTACCGCAAGTAGAAGACACTGTAAAGTTGGTGAAGCTCGTAGGGGTATTTTTGATTATAGTAACCGAGCTGCTAGCTGTACAGCCGTTCGCATCTTTGGCTGTTACGGTGTAAGTACCCGATGCCAAACCAGCAAAAGTAGTACTAGTTTGGAAACTAGTACCGGGCTGTAAACCCAGATTAACCGCATAAGTATAAGGTGCGGTGCCACCACTTACTGCTTCTACTAAGATTCGGCCATTGTTGTCTAAACAAGTGGCTGGTTCGGAACTGGCTGCTACTGCGGTAGGTCCGGCAATGTTAGGGAGGTTGAAAAGCTTCTCGAAAATACAATTATTTGCATCTTTTACGTACAGCTTCACCGCGCCAGCAGCCAGGTTGGTAAAGGTAACGGTGGAACCGTAGGTAGTGCCGTCTTTGCTGTACTGGTAAGGAGCTGTGCCGCCGGTTACACCCGTAATGGTCACTTCCCCGTTGCTCTCTCCGCAGGTAGTGGGTTTTAAAGTTGCTGCAATATCCGACGGACCAGCAATATTGTTCACCTGCACCGAAGCAGCATACGTACAGTTATTGGCATCTTTTACCCGGATCTTATAATTGGTTGCTAATAAATTGGTGAAAGAAGCGGCGGCCTGATAAGTCAAACCATCATCTTTACTATACAGATAAGGAGCTGTACCACCAGTTACACCCGTAATCGTGATGCTGCCATTCGCGTTACCACAGGTAGAAGCAACAAAAGTGCTGGCAAAATTGGCAGGTCCGGCAATATCGTTAACCAGTATGGTAAGCGCGTACGTACAATTATTAGCATCTTTTACCGTAATGGTGTATTCCCTGGCTGCCAACTCGTTGAAGATGGCATTCCTTTGGTAAGTAGTGCCGTTATCTTTGCTGTACAGGTAAGGTGCCGTGCCACCGGTTACACCTGTAATGGTAATGCTGCCATTCGGGTTACCACAGGTGGAAGAAACTGCAGCCGCAGTAAAGCTAGTAGGCATATTTTGCGTTACCGTCACCGAGCTGGTAACTGTACAGCCATTGGCATCCTTAGCTATTACCGTGTAAGTACCCGATGCTAAACCCGTAAAAGTAGTGGTGTTCTGGAAACTGGTGCCGGGCTGTGCACCCAGATTAACCGCATATGTGTAAGGTGCCATACCACCGGTTACTGCTCCTACTAAGATACGGCCATTGTTATCCAAACAAGTAGCAGCTTCGGAACTGGCCGTTACTGCCGTAGGACCGGCAATATTGTTTACCTGCACCGCTGCCGCATACGTACAGTTATTCGCATCCTTTATCGTAATGGTATGGGAGCCGGCAGCAAAACCGGTTAAGGTAGCCGAAGACTGGTAAGTAGCGCCGTTGTCTTTGCTATACAGGTAAGGTGCCGTGCCGCCGGTTACACCCGTAATTGTGATGCTGCCATTATCGTTACCGCAAGTAGAAGAAACGGTAGTACTCGTAAAGTTAGTAGGGGTATTCTTGATAATGGTAACTGAAGTATTAACCGTACAGTTATTCGCATCTTTGGCCGTTACCGTGTAAGTACCCGATGCTAAACCAGTGAAAGTAGTTCCGGTCTGGAAGGCAGCAGCAGATGAAGAACCGGCAATGCTCACCGCATACGTGTAAGGTGCCGTGCCGCCACTTACCGTTCCTACTAAGATGCGTCCGTTGTTATCTAAACAAGTAGCAGCTTCGGAACTGGCCGCTACTGCGGTAGGTCCGGCAATGTTGGTAAGATTGAAAGTCTTCTCGAAAGTACAATTATTCGCATCTTTTACGTACAGCTTCACCGCGCCAGAGGCCAGGTTCGTAAAGGTAGCAGTGGAACTATAGGTAGTGCCATCTTTGCTGTAGGTGTAAGGAGCCGTACCGCCCGTAACCCCGCTAATGCTGATAACGCCATTAGCATCACCACAAGTAGAGGCAGTTAAATTTGCAGTTAAGTCCGACGGACCAGCAATATTATTTACTTGCACCGCAGCCGCATACGTACAGTTATTCGCATCTTTTACCGTGATGGTATGGGAGCCCGCGGCAAAGCCGGTTAAGGTAGCCGAAGACTGATAAGTAGCTCCGTTATCTTTGCTGTACTGGTAAGGAGCCGTGCCGCCGGTTACGCCCGTAATAATAATGTTGCCATTCAGATTACCACAGGTAGAAGAAACAGAAGTACTGGTGAAGTTAGTAGGCGTATTCTTGATTACAGTAACCGAGCTGCTAACTGTACAGCCGTTCGCATCTTGGGCCGTTACCGTGTAAGTACCAGATGCTAAACCGGTAAAAGTAGTGGTGTTCTGGAAACTAGTGCCGGGCTGTGCACCCAGATTAACTGCATACGTGTAAGGTGCTGTGCCCCCACTTACCGTTCCTACTAAGATTCGGCCGTTGTTATCTAAACAAGTAGCTGCTTCGGAACTGGCCGCTACTGCCGTAGGTCCGGCAATATTGGTCAGGTTGAAAGTTTTATCGAAAATACAATTATTCGCGTCTTTTACGTACAGCTTCACCGCGCCAGAGGCCAGGTTGGTAAAGGTAGCAGTGGAACTGTAGGTAGTGCCGTCTTTGCTGTAGGTATATGGAGCCGTGCCGCCAGTTACACCCGTAATGGTCACTTCCCCGTTGCTTGCTCCGCAGGTGGTTGGATTTAAATTAGCCGCAATATCCGATGGACCAGCAATATTATTTACGGTTATGGTTCTGACAAACGTACAGTTATTGGCATCTTTTACCCGGATCTTATAACTGGTTGCTAATAAATTGGTGAAAGAAGCGGCAGCCTGATAAGTCAGACCATCATCTTTACTATACAGATAAGGTGCCGTACCGCCGGTAATCCCGGTAACCGTGATGCTGCCATTTGGATTACCGCAGGTAGAAGAAACTGCGGCCGCATTAAAGTTAGTAGGCATATTTTGCGTCACCGTTACCGAGCTGGTAACGGTACAGCCGTTGGCATCTTTAACCGTTACCGTATAGGTACCTGATGCCAAATCAGTGAAAGTAGTACTTGTCTGGAAACCGGAGTCAAAGGCAGGATCGGCTTTGCTAACCGAATAGGTATAAGGGGCGGTGCCACCCGTTACATTTCCGACCACAATCTGTCCGTTGTTGTTTGTACAGGTAGCTGCAGTGGCACTGGCCGTAACGGCAGATGGGCCCGGTATATCGGTGAGATTAAATGTTTTGCTAACCTGACAGCCATTCGCATCTTTTATATACAATTTATACTCAAAAGCCGGCAGATTAGGAATGGTAAGCGGAAATCTCAAAAAAGCTCCGTCGACGGGGTAATAAGTTCTATCGTCGAAACTATACGTATAAGGAGCAGTACCGCCGATTACGCCATTAATGGTTATTTCGCCGTTACTCGCCCCGCAAGTAGAAGACTTTATAACTGCTGAAATATCAGTAGGGCCAGGTTTTTCTGTTACCGTAAAAGTCCGGGTTACGGCGCAATTATTTTTATCGCTAATAGTTACAGAATAAGTACCCGCCGGTTTGTTCGTGATGGTAGCGGTTGTTTCACCGGTATTCCACCGGTAAGTAATAGGCTCTACCCCGCCAAGAACCCCGGCGGTAATGCTGGCCGTGGAGCCACCACATATAGTAGCAGTACCTACTATATTTACCGCCACCGAATAAAAGTTGATCCGGACCTGATCCTGAACGGCGGTACAGGAGCCGTTACCCGTAGAGGTTAAAGTCAGGTTTACAAAGCCCGCGTTTAGTTCCGCCGCAGTTGGGGTATAAACCGCGTTCAGGGCAGTATTATTCGGGCTGAAAGATCCGGCTCCCCCGCTCCAAATGCCACCCAAAGCACCCGTAACTGTACCGGCTAACTGCACCGGATTAAGCGAACAAACCGTTTGGTCGGCTCCCGCATTGGCAGCCAGGTTGGTAACTACATCAACCGAACTGGAAAATTTATTACAATTAGGGTAATTGGCAGTACGTACTTCCAGGTTATATCTCCCAATAGTTGCAGCCTGGTAAGTTCGGGTATTGGCTACTACTTGTCCGCTCTCATTTGTCCAGATATAAGTAAAATTTCCATCTCCCCCGGTTACATTACCCGTTAATTCAACTCCTGCTGAATTAGGACATATTATGGCCGGATAAGGAGTTATCGAAACTACCGGAGCCGGATAAAAATAAACCCGCACCACATCGCAAAATGGAATAGTGGCACAGTTAGTTCTTTGAGAAGAACCACAAATTTCATAATCAATATATGGAGGCGGATTTAAACCTGGGGTAATGGTAGGATTGGCACAACCTGTTACGCAACTTAAGTAATTATTATATTGACCATTGTAAGTAATATCTCGCCAGGTAACCGAATTGGCATTAAAAGCAACGGGGGCTTGCAGAGTAGCTGTACAGCCAGCAGTTAATTTTAAATCTGGAACAGGCTCGTATGCTGCAATAGATGTAATTTTAAATCGATTTTTGGCATTACCCGGCATACAAATACTTATACTATGAGGGCCTGCACCTGAAATACAAATAGAATCGCCTACGGGTACAGGTGTTGCACACCCATTAACCATGTAAAACATAGCTCCTACAGGTTTGGGGCCAGAAAATATATCAAACTTCATCAACCCTGCTCTACTATCCAACTTAACATTAAACTCAATGCACTTTTCGTTTGACTTGGCACCACACAAAATACGGGTTCGGCTAGTATCCGCTGAGATCCATTCTCCATTAGGCTGTCCGGTTAAATCTATGAGATTAGAACTCTGTGCCACCACGTGCTGATTAGCAACCAGCAGGAATACTCCTAAAAGAATAAAAAAGAATAAAAGGGGTGTTTTTTGCGTAAAAATTTTATTCATATTCTATTTAAAAATTCATCTTTCTAATTAGTCTTCCCGGTGAGTTAGATTGCCGGTTACCAATTTTAAAAACCTTTTGAATTTCAAACCCAAATGGGTGTTTTAATTTGAATATTTAAATATATGAAGAGTATTTATCACTTGTATTTAAGCCAACTATAAAAAAATTAAAATTATAATTTTACAACAATTTTTCGCGGAATCAGTCTAAAAAGTATAACTATTAGCTTTAATCAAATTGTAAAAAGCTGATCTTAAGGCTAATATATACATGAAACAATATTATAATTATAACAATATTTATTATATTTATAACCACACGCGTTACCTAAATTAGCCTAAATAGTAGCACCTGGTTTTATAAATGTTACCAGTGGCTTTAAATGAGGTAAGCCAGCTAAAATACAGATTTAATTTCCCTGCACTTTTCTTACTCTTTTATCCGAAATAAGAGTGCTTACTGGGGCTTTAGAGATGTTTGACTTGATTAATTTATATAATTACTTGCGACGAAATTTAACTCAACCGTATTCTGGCGGAATAATTATTAGCTAAAACAGAAGCAGCTTACAAAATGATGCCGGATTACTAATTGAGCTGCAGAATATCCGCTATTTTAGGTAAGTGTATTCACCGGGTATCGTGTCCGGAGCAAGTTCTTTTACAAATACCGGGCGTTTTTTCCTTTAAACCAAAACTTATTACTGGTGCTTATTTATAAAGGTAAAAACTACCGGAAAGTAAAATTTGGCCAGGAACGCTTGGGCAATATAATTTGAATAAAGAACTATCGTGTGATTAGTACGTAGAAATACAGGCAGTACGTTCTAGCACAACTAAAACTACTTATTAATAAATAACTTTATATTAAATAAAATGTCTAAGAAAAAAGATAAACAAAAGAAAAGCGACAAGAAAGGATCGTTTTATAAAACCATTAAACCCTTTATCAAGGACAGCCGCGTATTATATTCCATACTGGGAGCAGCGGGCGTGGGCGTAGCTTTGGCTTCAGCTTTTGGCACCGATAAAGGCCGCTCGATCATAGATAATATTGCCGGTACGCTTAAAGGTTACGGTTTAATTCCTACGCCGGAAACGACCGAACCTGAAACGAGCCAACCCGACCAACCCTTGGTAGCGGATAAAAAAGTAAAAGGTACTCGTACCGCGGCTATCGATTAGTAAGCCGTTCCTGGTACCAGCATAATAGCGCTAATAAACAAAGCCAAACAAGAATGTTTGGCTTTGTTTATTAGCGCTATTATGCTACTAGGTCAAATTTAGTAATTGGCCAATGGAACCAGTACTTTTGCTTCTGCCGGATCTAAATAGCTTTACTAAAGCTTGGCTTTTCCGGTGAAATTGCCTGTTTCACTTTCCGGTCGAAAACCATACAAATATTACGGATAAAAGCTTTCCCCAAGTCCGTTACCTGCAAATCAGCTTTCGCCAAAATCACCAAACCTTCTTTCGCCATCTGTTCCAATTGCAGCGTAGCCTCATTATCCAGCAAAGCGGTAATTTCTTCCGTCCAGGTTAATTTATTCTGGCAGGCAATAGAAAGTATAGCTTCTTTTATCACCAAATCTTCACTGGTTAAAAAATGGCCTTTTAATATCGCTAACTCACCCTGGGCAATGCTGGCTTTATAATCTTCTACTTTTTTCAGGTTTTGTAAGTAACCGTATTTAGCATCACTGATAGAAGAAGTACCCAAACCAATAAGCAGTTCGGTTTGGCAGGTAGTGTAGCCCATAAAATTACGGTGCAAGGTTCCGTTTTGCTGCGCTAAGAACAAAGGATCGTGCGGTAAAGCAAAGTGGTCCATGCCTACGTCGGCATACCCCAAAGCCGATAGTTTTTCCAGGCCCAATTCATACAGCGCTCTTTTACGGAAGCTATCGGGTAAATCTTTTTCGGAGTAACTTCTTTGGCCGGGCTTAACCCAGGGCACGTGCGCATAACTGTAAAAAGCAATCCGGTCGGGCCGCAACGTAGCTACCTGATCAATGGTTCTGCCCACGCTTTCCAGGGTTTGGTGCGGCAGGCCGTAGATCAGATCGAAATTCACGGATTCATAACCAATACGCCGGGCTTCTTCGGTGGCAAACTTCACGTTTTCGTAGGGCTGGATGCGATTAATAGTACGCTGCACCAACGGATCAAAATCCTGGATACCGTAACTAACTCTTCTAAAACCCAGGTCATACAAAACCTGCAGGTGTTCGGTAGTCGTGTTATTGGGGTGTCCTTCAAAAGAAAACTCTTGTTCGGGATGTATCTCAGCGGTAGCAAAAAGCTTTTCCAGGAGTAACTTCAGGTTGGCCGGACTAAAAAAGGTAGGCGTGCCCCCGCCCAGGTGCAATTCCCGAATAATTGGTTTTTCGGGAAATTGGTTCAGGTACAACTGCCATTCGGCCAGGATGGTTTCTATATAACCAGCCTCTACCCCGTGGTTTTTGGTGATGCGGGTATTGCACCCGCAGTAGGTACATAAAACTTCGCAAAAAGGCAAATGCAAATACAGACTAATACCTTTTTGGGCATTCGATTCGGCAAAAGTCCGTGCCACTACCTCAAACCATTTGGTAGCGGTAGGAACTTCCGGGTTCCAAAAAGGAACCGTCGGATAACTGGTATACCGGGGAGCCGGCACATTGTATTTCTCTATCAGGTCCTCCGCGGGCAGCGGCAAGGTTAGTTCACCTGAATTATTTATACCTGCAGTCATTTCTTTAAATTATAAGGCAAAATTAAGACCTGTTATTCCGACCCGAAATGACTTAAATAGGTGCAATCAATGATAAAAATCAATTATTAACCTTGCTCCCCTAATTACCCGATTTTAACCCGAGACTATACACCTTCCGTTATTTGCAGGACATCGGTAGCAAGGTCGTGGTGGCAGAAAGAACAACTACCCGTACACGCCTTTTTCTTTTCCTGGTACAAGTTCAGAAGCGGAATAGCGGTTTGGCAAGACTGCGTTTTAAGGTAAGAAGGCTCAAAATAATGGTGCGTGAGGTGCGAATCTTTGGTGGCCAAAATAAATAAATCTACCGGGTTATGCTGGGCATAATCTTCCAGGCCTTCTATCATATCTTCCTCTTCAATAAACAAATACTTGGCCTCAGTATCTCTTAAAAGCCAATGCAGTTCGGCGCCTCTCTTTTTAATTTCAACTAAATGGTTGCGGTCGGTGCGAGCGTAAAAATGCAGCAGGGTAACCGAAGCCTTCATATTCTTCGCAAATCTTTCTACCAAATCAATTACCGCGGGATCCTGATCCGTAAAATCGGTGACAAAAACCAGTTCTTTTAAAGGTTGATAATTGGCTTTTTCGGGCACCCAGATAATAGGGCATTGCTCAAAAAGCTGCAACGATATTACTTCCGTTTCTTTTTGCAGGTGCGCTAGTAAACCAGAACCGGCCACTACCATATCGGGCTGATGCACCTGAATTAAAAGCGGAATGGCTTCCGCCCAAGCATCACCGGAAATTAAGCACTCCAGGTGGTGGGGATTGTTTTTTTGCCGGGAATCGCAGGCGTAACGTTTGGCAAAGCTGTGCAGCATTTGGGAGTACTGCATTTGTTTAGTAAGCGAAATAGCCTGACCATCGGAACTAAACACCAACAAAATATTGGCGTCGACCTGGCAGGCCAACTGCACCGCATAACGGTAAGCGTTTACACTGTTTTCGGAAAAATCGGTGAGTACCAGTATTTTATTCATGCTGTTTGGTGTTGGTTAGTGGTTAGTTATTAGTTTTTAGTGGTTAGCTTATAATGTTGGATATATTGTGAATTAAATTTCGTCCGATTGATTAGGGTATTTGGCTAATTTTATCTGCATCCTACCTAAGTTTATTCAGGTAGTATTTCAATTAAGTCAAGCGTAATAATTTTATGATTTACCCTGCTTACGCAGGTATTATTTGTTGCAAAAATGTTCTTTTAAGCTAATCACTAATTACTAAAAGCTAACAACTAACCGCTAATTACTTCTTATGACAACAAGCGTGCATTTCGGTGCCGCCCTCGTGGTTGTGCGCCATGGCCGGGCTCACAAACGGAATACCTAAGTTCAAACCGCGCAGAATAAAAAGCAGCGCCATAAAAGTGGCGGCATACGGAACCGACCGATTAAAAAAATGGCGGATTTTCGGTTGGATAAATTTGCCGGATAACGATAAAATAAACATTAGCGGAAAAGTACCCAGGCCAAACAAAAACATATAACCCATAGCGGCCGGCACCGAAGGCATACTAATAGCTCCGGCTAAAGCCAGGTAAACAAACCCGCAGGGCAGCAAACCGTTCAGCATACCTACCAAGCCCAAAGCGGCCAAAGATTTCTGGCGGAACAAGCCGGCCATGGTTTTATTAATTTTGCCCAAGCCTTTTTCTATACCCGTCGCTTTCCGGAATTTAAGGGAGAACGTGGCGGGCACCACCATCATCAACAAAATTAACACCCCCGATATAACCGATAAGGTTTGCTGAAAACCCGCTACTTGCAGGCTCTTACCAAATATACCGGCCAAAACGCCCAACGCTGCATAAGTAAAGATCCGGCCCAGGTTATACAGGAGCCGGCCGGCCACAAACGACCAGCCCGCACCCCTGCCCACCGGCAGCGCCATGGCAATCGGACCACACATACCCACACAATGGAAGCTGCCTAATATCCCGAATAAAAATCCTGCCCAGAGCATGTTATTCAATTGTAATATCTTTCTGATTAAAATAAGATTGGCCGGCCACCTGCCAGTTTATTTGTACCCGCCAAAGACCTTTAGCCAGTTCGGTGGTAGAAATATGTTGCTGACGGTCACTGTTCAGTTGTAAGGGTATTTCAAAATCCAGTTTTGCCGCCGAAGGCCGGAAAAAGTGAATAGTACCCTGCACCTTGGCCGGCGTTAAACTTTGCGGAAACACCAGGCTTATGGTTTGGGCGGTGCTAGCTTGGTTAATAAGTACCTGTTCGCTTAATCCTTGCGTAGCCTTTACCTGGTCTATGTGTTGCTGGTAGGCTATTTCTTTTTCGTAATAATCTGCACTTACCAGGTCTACATCGGTTTGCATGGCTTGATAAACCATATAGCCAATAAAAGAGCCAAACGAAACAAAAGCCGCGATAATTAGTTTTGGCCACCAAGAACCCTTCTTTTTCAGCTGTAAGGAGGCAGTTTCCATATCTTTCTTCATTTTACAAATCCAAATAAAAATTTATCTCTGCCCTAGTTACCGGGGCCTAAGAACTTGGTTTTTTCGGTGGCAATTAATTTACCGTTGCTGTAAACCCCAATCTTAATTTCGGTACTAACCCCATGTAAGGCATTCTGCGGAATTTCGGCAAAGAATACGCCTTCGGCTAGGCCTTGTTCCGGTAATACCAGGTTGTCGCGTACCAGCTTAATATTTCCCTGTTGTGGCTCCAGCAACTTCAGGGTTATCGGCATGCTAGCGGTGGTTTTGTTGATGACGGATATATTATAAAGATTACTAATAGTGTTATTATCTTTTTTCTGGTACAGCATACCCGGCGTGCGCAGCACGGTAGCATCTATATTGCTACGGGTGAGCAATATGGCCGCAAATCCGCCTATTAATAAAACCAAAACGGCATTAATCAATTTCGTGCGGCGGGGAAACCGGAAAGGCTTGGCTTCGGCGATACTTTCTACGGAAGCGTGGGTAATCAGCTCGCGCGGTTTACCAATCATGTCCATGATGCTGTTACAAGCATCTATACAAGCCGTACAGTTGGTACACTCCAGTTGCTGCGCCCCATTCCGGATATCAATTCCCATCGGGCAAACCTGCACGCACTGGTGGCAATCAATACAATCGCCGGCGGTTCTTACCTCGTTTTTGCGCAGTTTTTCGCGGGGCTCGCCGCGTTGGTAATCGTAGGCCACTACCCTACTTTGTTTATCCTGCATTACGCCTTGTAAGCGACCGTAGGGGCAAACAATGGTACATACCTGCTCCCGGAACCGGGCAAATACCCAATAAAAAATACCGGTAAAAACAAGCAATGAACTTAAGCCAGCCAAGTGATTGGCGGGTGAGTCGGTGATGATTTCTTTTAAAGCTTCGACCCCAATAATATAGGATAAGAAGATATTGGCAATAAAAAAGGAAATAATTAGGAAAAGACTGTGCTTAGCTGTTTTCTTCCGGATTTTCTCCCCTGTCCAGTCCGATTTGTCCAGGGCTTTTTGTTTGGTGTAGTCGCCTTCAATCCAGAACTCAATACGGCGGAAAATCATTTCCAGGAAAATAGTTTGGGGACAAACCCAGCCGCAGAAAGCCCGGCCGTAGACCACGGTGAAAAGAATGACGAAAACGACAAAAGCCAGGAAACCAAGCAGGAGGATAAAAAAATCCTGCGGCCAGAAAATCATCCCGAAAATAATAAATTTACGCTCCACGAAATTGAGCATCAGGAGGGGCAGGCTGTTTATTTTTATAAAGGGTCCGATTATTAATAAGGCTAAAAACCCATAAGAAATGAATTTACGGTAGTCGTATAATTTGCCGCTGGGCTTTTTCGGGTAAACCCAAACCCGTTTTCCTGCTTTATCTACGGTGGAGATAGCGTCGCGAAAATTTTCTTTATCTGATATAGTATCTTTCATAGTGAATTAAATGTTAAACCGGGCCTTTACTCTAATTCCAACTTTTTAAATTCTTGTTGGCACTTAAAATTTAACCTTACAAAATTCGCTATAATACCAGTGAAGAAAGATGACCGAAGTCACTTGGGGGAGTGATGTTCATCAGGGCTAGCCTGCAAATGAGGAAACCTGAATGAATAAAATATAAACTACTCCGGAATGAGAGTTTATGTAGAGGATATGATTCGACTTAGTGATTTTAAAAGTCCTCCTTCGGAAAGAGTTGAGTTGAGGAAAATTATTTTGTATTCTTTAATGCTTATCTTTTGAAAGATTGCATCTTTCAACTTATTAGTGCTAACTGGCTCCATCAGCCTAAGTTGCCTCAAGGCCGGCGGGCCTCGTCCCTGGGAGTCGGGCGGGCTAAGCTTGTTTTCCTCCTTCGTCGGAATGCTGCGCACCACAACCTTAGCAGGCCCTCTTCCCAGAGACTAGAAGCATTTTCTAACTCTTACTGCTATTTACTAAGAACAGCTATTATTTAAAAACTATAAATATCTAAAATCAATTTAAGAAAGCTCCCCTCCTATTTTAGGAGGGGCAGGGGTGGTAAAATGAATTTAGAAGTAATTAATTCTATTGAACTGGAGTTTATTAAGGAGTTTACTATTTAGTCGCTGCAGCATTTATTTACTTGGCTTTATCGCCCTGCGGCGCTTTGGCGTTGGCCGGATTAGAACCTTGCAAACTTAAAATATAACTTGCTACTTCTAATACCTGATCGTCGGACAGTTTGCCTTGCCAAGCCACCATGCCTTTGCTGGTTACCCCGAATTTAATGGTTTTGAAAATATCGTTTACATCGCCGCCGTGTAACCAGAACTCGTCCGTCAGGTTAGGGCCTACCATCCCTTCGGCATTTTGACCATGACAGGCGGCACAGTTTTGCGTGTAAGTAGCATGACCAGCTTCCAGTTTGGCCGCATCAGTCAGGACTTTGTAATCGGTTTTTTCATTCGCATTGCCGCCATTGTCTTTAGGCAAAAATAAAGCGGCTTCCTGCATTTCCGCCTCGTATTCCTGCAGTTGCAACTGACCGCTCCTAAACACGTGGAAATTTAATAAATACACGCCGCCAAACACAATGGTGGCGTAGAACAAATAATTCCACCAAGGCGGTAAATCGTTATCGTATTCCTGGATACCATCGTAAGAATGTTCTTCCATGAGGAAATTAGTAGATTTTCCGATAAAGGCATCTTTGTGGAAAAGGGCTATAAAGCGGCCCATGGCGGTATCGCGGCGGGCGGGCTGATCGTAAAACTGGTTCAGGAAGGGCCACATTTGTACGAAAACCAGCATCAGACCAGCTAATAAAAGAAACAACAGCAAGCCAACCAGGGTCATACCTAACACCCATTCAACGGACATAGCGGCGGCGGCGGGCGGCGGCGGTGCTGGTGCCTGACTGGCAGCCGGGAACGACAACAACAAACCAATGCCGAACAGGCTTAGCACACGGGGGATTAATAGTTTTCTCATAATTCGGGTTCTCCTCCGTAGTTAGTAGCATCATCATTTTTCAGCGGCAACTTACCCATAGCGGCAATATGGTTTTTGTCCGAAAAAATGACGTACAAAGTGAGCCCGATGAAAAAGATAAAGAAAATAAGAAAAGAAATGATGGGATAAATTTCGATGCCCGCAATGGACTCTAATACATTTTTATACATGGCTTTTTTCTATTTAAATCTTTTCTATTTCTTCCGGGACCCTGCTGAAGCGGAGCCCGGAAGAAAATAGCTTTATTTACTCGCAGTTTCGTCTTTTACTTTTATGTCGGTACCCAGGCGTTGCAGGTAAGCAATCAAGGCAATAATTTCTCTTTCGGGTTTTACCTCGATGCCTTCGGTAGCTAACTGCGCACTTATTTCGCGGGCTTGTTTAGCTAAATCCTGGTTGGCGCGCTGCGCATAACCGGCCGGATACGGCGTTCCCAAAGATTGCAGGGCTTCTATTTTGGCCGGGGTAGAAGCTATATCTATGTTTTGATCATAGAGCCAAGGATAAGGCGGCATAATAGAACCCGGCGACATAGAAGTTGGATCGAGCATGTGGTGATAATGCCAGGAATGCGGATACTTACCACCCTCGCGGTGCAAATCGGGCCCGGTACGTTTAGAGCCCCACAAAAACGGACGGTCGTAAACAAATTCGCCGGCTTTGGAGTACTCGCCGTAACGCTCGGTTTCGGAACGGAACGGCCGCACCATTTGGGTATGGCAGTTCACGCAGCCTTCGCGGATATACAAATCGCGGCCTTGTAATTCCAGTGAAGTATAAGGTTTTACGCTGGCAATAGTAGGCACGTTAGATTCGATCAGGAAAGTCGGAATAATCTCTATGATACCGCCAATTAAGATGGCAACGGTGGCCCAAACGGCCATTTGTACCGGACGACGCTCAATCCAACGGTGCCAGTGACCACCGTGGGCTTCGTCTTTTTCGGCGGGTAATAACGGTGCGGCCTGGGCTTTTTCATTAGGCACCAAGGAGCCGGATTTTACCGTTTTTACAATGTTGTAAATCATTACAAATACCCCGAACAAGTACAATAACCCGCCAATACCGCGCATGTAATACATGGGTACAATTTGCAGCACGGTTTCCAGGAAGTTAGAATACTGCAGCATACCGTCGTTGTTAAACTGTTTCCACATTAAGCCTTGGGTAAAACCGGCCCAGTACAACGGAATGGCATAAAACAAGATACCGATAGTGCCGATCCAGAAATGGGTATTGGCTAATTTTTTAGAGTACAGTTTGGTTTGGAAAATACGCGGTATAATCCAATAGATAATAGCAAAAGTCAGGAAGCCGTTCCAACCCAGGGCACCTACGTGCACGTGCGCTACAATCCAGTCGGTAAAGTGGGCAATACCGTTTACGTTTTTCAGGGAAAGCATCGGACCTTCGAAAGTGGCCATACCGTAAGCCGTAATGGCAACTACCATAAACTTCAGCACCGGCTCTTCCCGTACTTTATCCCAGGCACCCCGCAAGGTTAATAAACCATTAATCATCCCGCCCCAGCTAGGAGCCAGCAGCATAACCGAGAATACCACCCCCAAACTTTGCGCCCAATCGGGTACTGCGTTATACAATAAGTGGTGCGGACCGGCCCAGATGTAAATAAATATCAGCGACCAGAAGTGAATAATAGATAAGCGATACGAATAAACCGGGCGGTTAGCGGCTTTGGGCAAAAAGTAATACATCATACCCAGGTAAGGCGTCGTCAGGAAGAAGGCTACGGCGTTGTGGCCGTACCACCACTGCACTAGGGCATCCTGCACACCGGCATAAGCCGAATAGCTTTTTAAGAAGGAAACCGGCACCTCAAACGAATTAAAAATGTGCAGTACCGCTATGGTTATTAAAGTAGAAATGTAAAACCAGATACCTACGTACAAATGCCGTTCGCGGCGTTTAATAATGGTACCAAACATGTTCCAGCCAAAAACCACCCAAATCACGGTAATGGCAATATCAATGGGCCATTCCAGCTCGGCGTATTCTTTACTGGTGGTATAACCCAAAGGCAAAGTGGCTACCGCCGATAAGATAATGAGTTGCCACCCCCAAAAATGTATTTTACTTAGTACATCGGAAAACATCCGGGTTTTACAAAGGCGTTGTAATGAATAATAAACGCCCATAAAAATACCGTTGCCCACAAACGCAAAAATAACGGCGTTGGTGTGCAGTGGCCGGATGCGACCGAAAGTGGCGTACTGGCCCATATTAAATTCGGGACGGGCCATTTGAAACGCGGCAATAACCCCGACCAGCATCCCGATAACGCCCCACACCAGGGACGCATAGGCGAAGTCGCGGACGATTTTGTTATCGTAGTAGAAAGTGTCCAGCCCACCAGCCTGTTCGGTCTGGTACAAGGGCTGATGCGGATTAGTAATAGTCTGCGGTGACATGTGCGTGTTGCTTATTTTAACACTTCAAATTTCCGCAGAACCGTTAGGTAAAAAGATGACGATGGTCAGTTTTTAGGGTGATTGTTGTCAGGGAGGTAAGCAGAGACTGCTGTTGATCTTGCTCTTATTGAATCGATATGCTAATTTGGTTTAAGACAATCGGGAGATTGGCTTTCCGATAAGTGCGTAGAGCGCTTTGCAAATTTTAGGCATAATAAAGTTAATACTAATAAATTTTTCTTTTAAATTCTTATTAATGGATTATATTTAATGCGATAATAATTGGTAAGTAAATTTAAAATGAAAGAATGTAGAATTTATGGCAAAGTTTAAAATAAAATTTAAACTTCAAGGTTTAGAACTTGAAGTAGAAGGAAGTAGAGAGGATATTCCCCTTATTGCGGAAAGTATAGGTCAACAATTTACAGGGCTTTTACAACCAGCAATAGGCATAGTTGAAGGTGATGCAGTTGATATAACAAAGAAAAAATCAAATAACACTATAGAAATTCAGCCTAATCAACAAAAAAAGAAACCTAGAAAAAGTAAAGCTTCCACAACTTCTAAGACTACTGAAGTAGAAAAAGTAATTGATTGGGTTCATAACCCTGCAAATTGGGGAACGCCATCTCAAAGTTGGAATCCTACAAAAAAATCTATATGGTTATTATATGTTGTACAAAAAGAAAAACAATTTAATGGCTTAAGTGCATCACAAATAACATCTACTTTTAATAAACATTTTAGACAATCCGGTATAGTCCAAGCATCTAATGTATCAAGAGATCTTGGAAAAGCTAAGAGGAACCTTTTAACAGGAGAAGATACTACTAAAAACCCTAGTGAATGGTTTTTAACAGATAGTGGTATACAAGAAGCTGAAAAATTGATCCAAGAAGCAAAAGGTAATAGCATTGTTTAAAACACCTAATGGGGTTAGTAGAAGAAAAATTTTTGATTAACAAAATATCACCACCTATAGATTACTTTTTAGCTACTCAGCTAATGAGTGAATTCATTTCTATGGAGAGGAGGTTTATTCAAAGAGATTGGGGACCTGCAGAATTAGATGGTGGTCAGTTTTGTGAAGTTTTGGCTAGAATAATTTATCACATAGATTCTGCTAATTTAAATTTATCTAAGGCTTTTGATGATTGTAGGAAGTATATAGAAAATGATAGTGTACCGCATGTTATTCAACCAAGGAGTAATGCATTACATATATTCAAAGTACTTTCTGTCATTTATAAATTTAGATCTCAAAGAGGAGCTGTTCATATTTCACCTAATTATACTCCTAATCATATGGATTCTAAATTTTTAATAGAATCAGTAAGATGGTGTATGAATGAAACATTAAGAGTGTTCTGGAATGGTTCCGATGAAGAAAGAGCAAAATCAATTAGAGAGCTTTTACAATTTGATGTTCCTTGTATTGGAGCATTCAATGATGTTCTATTAGTGCAAAGAACAGATTTAACAGCTGAAGAAGAAATTCTTGTGATACTCCATTATGCCGGAGAGTTAGGTTTTAGCAGAAAAGATTTAGGTTTTTATGTTTTAAGGCCTCCTTCAACTATTACAAGTTCTTTACAAAGACTTGTTAGTTCAAATATGCGACAGATAATATTGTTAACTACTGGAAAATACAGGTTAACTGATTTGGGAGAAAAAAGAATTAGAGATGAGTTGGCAGATAAATTACTTCTAACTTAAGATTCAGTTATGCGTAGAGTTAGCGAAGCGCTCTACGTATTTCCGAAAAGCCAATCTCCTGATTGGCGTAAACCAGATTAACGCATTCAGACTAGTTGGCGTAAACGAATAAACAGGTTATCTTTGGTAAAATCAGCATCTTTGCCATGAACCAGCATCCACGCTCTTACAATCGGAATAATTCTAAGGATTACTTTTATCAACTTTAAGAAAAAACGATTGTAGCAACTAATTCGTAAATTATTAGAAAAAGCAAGCAAGATGACAGCCAGAGACCTTAAAATAGTAATTCAGAAAGTTCTGGACAAAGTTCCCGATAATCTTCTAGAGGACGTTCTTGCATACTTACAAGAAGTACAGAAAAAATCCGCATCCGAATTCAGTAACTCTCAGCATCTGAAAAAAATATTAACAGAAGACAGAGAACTTCTTAAGAAGCTTGCTCAATGATTAGTATAAATGAAGTTGAGCAAATACATAACCTTTTAATAGAAGAATTTGGAGGGGCAAAAGGAATAAGAGATTTAGGAGCATTAGATGCCACTATAAATTGACCATTTGCCACGTTTGACCAACAAGAACTTTACCCCAATCCAGTCGACAAAGCAGCAGCTATTATTGAAAGTATTTTAATTAACCACCCGTTCATGGACGGCAACAAACGGACTGGCTATGTATTAATGCGTCTTTTGCTTTTACAATCTGGCCAAGATATTCAGGCAGAACAAGAAGAAAAGTATGAATTTGTTATCTCAATAGCTACTGGAAAATTGACCTTTGACGGAATAAAGAAGTGGATTGAGGGGAAATTACAAAAATAAAAACGTGCCCTAACCATGTATATACAAAACCCTTGCGATGCTGCGGGCTTTGCATATACTAATCGTTAACGTCAATCAAGAGATTGGCGGTCCGGTAAGAGCGTAGCATGCTACGCTAACGCTATGCACAACAACAGGTTACTTCCGCCTTTTCCAAATTTTCCCAACCATTCTTACTGCTTTTGCTAAACCTACCGACAACTTCTAAAAGTCTCGGCCATTAAAAAAGGCATTAGCTCCCATAACAGAACCAATGCCTTTTCTTATTCAAATAAAATTATTTACTTAACCATACTTTGCGTTTTCTGGGCCATTTCCAAGTGCATTTTTAAATGGGGTAAATGTTTTGAAGCAAATGCCTTTAACTCCGGATCAGCTTCATTTTTGGAAGCATTGTCAAAAAGAGTTACGGCTTCGGTATGGGCCTTTACTTGGGCATCCATGTAAGCTTTATCAAAGGAATTGGCCTCGCCGGCGCTTACTGTTTCTATCATTTTCTGATGCTTAGGCAGCGGCGCTGTAGGCAAGGTAATATTTTTGGAGCCTGCAATCGTTTTCAATTCGGCAGTAGTTTTGTTGTGGTCGGTTACCATCTGCCCCGCAAATTTCTTTACATCCGCATTAACGGCTTTCGATTGGGCTTGCGAACTGCTCGATATTTCAAACATATCGCTACTGGCGGCTACAATCGGGAAGCTGGTAGTGTCAAGCGCAGCATCCGCCGCCATATTGGTATCCGTAGTCGAGGCGGTATCTTCCGTAGCGGAAGTTTCGGCAGTTGCGTCGGTGGTAGCGGTATTTTCGGTGCCGGAAGAATTACAACTTACTCCCCAAACCAAAACGCCGAGGGTAAATAGACTAATTTTCAATTTTTTCATAGTAGTTTATCTTTTTGTCATTACTAATCTTAATTTCTACGGTTAATTCTTGTGGATGTTGGTTGCTTTTTTTTATCTGGATTCATTATATAAAAAGAAAAGGCATAATTGCTTCAATTCTGTTTAAGCAGTATATAACAAGTGGTGTGGTTATGTGGTTATAAGTGTTAAAAACAAAACAACAACGCATTTACGGAAAGCCAATCTCCCGGTTGGCGTAAACGAAGAAACAGGTTATCTTTGGTAAAACCAGAAACTTTGCCATGGCCCACTATGGCGCGGAAGTTACTTCTGTGCCTTTCAACTCGGAACCATCTACCATAATTGCCAAATGAAAATTAAAGCAATAGAATTAATTGAGTTTGGAATAGCAAAAACTGATTCGGACGAACAGGAATTATCAGAAGGTAGTATAGCTGGTTACTTTTTAAGGGGTGAACAAATAGAATTCATTCGAAGAACTGCTACAATCCCGGCCAAGAAAAATTTAGAGTTTGGCATATATTATATTGTTCATGGGTTTGACCCGAACGTACAAAACGAGCTTGTTCAGTTTTCTTGCCGATTAATTCATCCCAAAATGGTTCACCCGGAAACTCTAGAAGCTACTACTGAATTAACGGATTTTAAATCCTGATATTTAAATCTTGGAAACTACGATACATTTCGCTTTGAATATAACTGGGAAATAGTAAAAGGGAAATGGATATTCCAACTAATGGAAGGTAGACGAATGCTCCTCGAAAAAGAATTTTTTATTACTTAAAAATAATTCCATTATGGAGCGGAAGTTACTTCCGTGCCTTACTGAATCCCAGTTATGTATAGAGTTAGCGCAGCGCGCTACGAATTGTAGGAAAGTCAATCTCCTGATTGGCGTAAACGAACAAACAGGTTATCTTGGGTAAAACTAACAGCTTTGCCATGATCTCGCTTTTCCTTGGCCCGGATTACCCTGCCCAAAACACGCGTCATACCAAATAATTAAACCCTTCCCTTAATATCCTCCACCTGGAAATGAATTAAAACGATGGTTAAGACAGTAGTACAAAAAACAAAGTTTTTCAACTCTATCGTGCCTGTTACCATTAAGGAAAATAAAAAAACAAAAGAGATACCAATTCTAAAATACTTCACGTAACCTATAAATTTAAAGAATAGTTTTATTATAAACTTGAGCAGCTAATAGCATCTAAATAGGGCAACAATTGATACTTGATACCAGAGAAGCTTTATTTTGCATTATGCAAAGTTGTTAGAATCCGGAATGCTGCACAATCGGATATTTATCCGATTCATATCTCTTAATGTGTTGTATAAAATTTCTAAATTCCAGATAAGGCAAATTAAAGACTAAACATGTAGGCATATTGAGTTGCTGCAACTAAATACAACGGGGCACGAAAGTAACTTCCTGGTGTTGTCTAATATTTAAACTATCGACTTAAAGTAGAGCGCAAATCCCTCTTTACGAGGTGATTTTCACCCTGGCGGGATTTAAAATAGGTTATAATAAGCTGCCTTATAACCAAAAAACTAATTCTTTATCGAACACTAATTCCAGGTACAACCAGAAGCGAAAAACCAATTCTATTTAATCTTCGTTGTAAAAGAGAAAAGTTTATTGTAATAAATTTTAACCCAGAACACATGCTAAATCACTTACTTAAGCAGAAAAGCTTTTTTAAAGCTGCCTTTTTACTGATTGCCCTTACTGGCTTTTTAGCCGGTTGCAACAACGACGACGAAGATGATTTTGAAAACTCTATTCCAGAAACCAATGCGGAACCTACCTCCTGGATGATTAACGGCTATGTTTTTTATCCGGCTCTGGTACCCGCTACAGAGCAAAATGTGCAACAATTAAAAGTGCCCGCCGGATTCAGCGTAAATAAATTTGCCGAGAATGTAGGCAAGCCCCGTATTCTGGCCGTTAGCAGCACCGGCCACGTTTATGTTACCGACCGGCAAGCCGGGGTAGTAATGATGTTACGGGATAGTAATGGCGATGGCATGGCCGATAATAAAACTACTGTAGCCACTATTAAGGATGTACACGGCCTGGCCATCAGGGGTGCCCAATTGTACATGATTGCTATAAAAGAATTGTACGTAGCCGATATGAACATAGACGGTACCCTGGGTACGCCGCGCATGCTCATCAACGATCTGCCCGATGCCGGCCAGCACCCTAACCGGACCATTGCTTTCGGGCCCGACGGCAAGTTGTATATTTCTATCGGCAGTACCTGTAACTCCTGCCCGGAAGATAATCCGGAAAACGCGACCATGGTGGTGGCAAATGTCGACGGAACCAACCGGATGATTATAGATAAAGGTTTGCGCAACACCATTGGCTTTGGCTGGCACCCCACTACCAAAGAAATGTGGGGTCTGGACCATGGTATTGATTGGTTAGGCGATGATGAACAAAAAGAAGAAGTAAACAAACTGTTGCCGGGCAAACATTACGGTTGGCCTTATATCTACGGCGAAGGCAAATACAACCCCGGCGACCGCCCGGAAGGCGACACGACTTATGCGCAATACTTAGCCAAAACTACCTTACCTACATTAACTTACCAGGCGCATTCGGCTCCTATGCAAATGGCTTTCTATACCGCTCCCAGCACCGGCACAGCAAAAGCATTTCCGGCAGCGTATACCAACGATGCATTTGTGGCAATGCGGGGTTCCTGGAACCGGAGTTCTCCCGTGGGTTATAAAGTAGTACGCATGCACTTCGAAAACGGTCAGCCCGTGCAATTTGAAGATTTTCTATCGGGTTTCCTGGTGGCTAACAATACCGCCCAATTTGCCCGCTTAGTAGGCGTAGCAGTGGCCCAGGATGGCTCTCTGCTGGTCTCTGATGATACCAATGGGGTTATCTACCGGGTAGCTTACACGCAATAATCATTTTAAAAAATCAGCTTATATAGTAATTGATGTTAGGCAAAAAATAAAATTATCAAATAACTTAAGTTTCTGGAGCTCACTCTTGTCATCCTGGACGTATCTATTTGGTTTACTGCGAAATAGATACGTCCAGGATGACAAGAGTGAGCTCATCTAAGTCTACTTATCCTTTGTTTTACGTAAGTTCAGATAGTAATTTAACGGGCACGTGTTTAGCCTACTGGGGCACGGAAGTAAACTTGCGCCATGGGGCAGAAAATTAAACCTGCCCGGTATCAACCAACAATACAGAGGCTGTCTCAAAAGTGGGGCAGCCTCTGTATTGTGTTACCAGGCAGTTAGCTATTTCTAGTTGGCTACACAAAAAAAAGCGGGTTTATTCAACGATCAGTTTATGTACCTGCTGTAACTTATCTTTATATAAGTTGATAAAGTAAACCCCTTTTTTAAGTGCCGATAAATCAATTTTCGCTTCATTTTCCCCTTTGGTTCCTTTCATCTTTTTAGCGATTACACTTCTTCCGGTTAAATCATAAAAGACAATACTTACTTCCTGATCTGCGGGAAGCGCATACCAGATACTAACCAGACTTTTTGCCGGATTTGGATAAATATTAAAATCACGGGTAAGATTAGTGGATAGATCAGCCGCCAGCTCTTTTCTTGCGGATGTTACGGACGAACCGGCAACCGTATTTACGGTACCAGTGCTTACGATTAAAGGATTATTAAATTTAGTAGTATAAGCAGAGGCCGTAGTAGCTACCATATTGGCGGCATCGGCATAAATCGACATCCTGGTTTGAAGCGTCCGGTAATGGGGCGAGGCAACACCACATCCGCTTTCCAGCGGATCGGTACAAACAGTACTGTTTAGAAAATTGATCCCTACCCCACTGGTTCCCCAGGCTTGTCCATCTCCGGTGCAATTACTGGCCGGTCTTTTTTTATTATCATCGTAATAAGAAGTAAAGGCCGCTTCGGCAACAGTCAGGTTTGTTACCCGGCTATGAACAATGGAAATGGTTCCGGGGGTTCCGCTCACCTGTTCCCAGGCAATATCGCCCCGCGTTACTTTATCCGTGGTGCCGTTAACAATTACGCCGTTAGGGTTTAAGTTATTGCGGTAAACCATGTTATTGGCCGCCGGATTATAATCGAAAGCATCATAAATACTGGCTATATTATGCACTCTTAAATCGGTAGCTACATCGTGCCGGCCTTGGTAAAAGAAATGGGTACGCTGCGTAAACGGTCCGCTAACCGCTCCCATATAAGATCGAATTACCCGCACGGGCCCGGCCTTACAAGTTACATAAGCGTTTTCCCGGCCCGAAAACATATCCTCATCCCGGATGCATTTGCCATCAGCAAAAAAATTCTTATACCGGTCCAGAATATCGGTGTTGTTGCCGGTGAGGAGTTTTAATTCATCACTTACCCATTCCGCGGAAAAATGCCAGCTGTAGTTAGCGGTGCTAATGGTTGTAATTTCGGTATTCACGCCGGTTTTGTTGGCCGGGAAACCAGCCGTAGAAGTTAAATTAGAGGAGTAATTAACGTATTTACGATTAGCCGATGGCTCCAGGTTACCGGCATGCTGAAACAAGTACACATATCCTACTCCTCCCAACGGATCAGTAATGGTAATTTGCTCTTTAGTTCCCGCTACCACCCCAACGGGGTAGGCTGTTCCGGTAAACTGACCACCGGCATCCTGTGCCATAAATACCAGTTCATCGTCATTATCAAAAGTGGGAGTCGGATCAGCGCCGGTATAAGTACTGGGATCACAGTAAAAGTAAATTTTGGGATTGGCGGGCGAAAGCGGAGATCCCGTAATAGAAGCTATCGGACCATAAGGGGTTACTATATCTAACCAGACCCGCTCATCTACCTGTATAGGAATCTGCGTCCATACTCCCTGCACATATTTAAATCCGACAATATCGGCGGGATTTAAGGAAGAAAATTTGGAAAGGATGGTGCCGGAAAGCACAACGGGATCTTTGGGACGGTTAAGGCTACTAACCTGCCCGTAAGCAAGCAGCGTGGTGAGCAAACCAACGGCCGAAAGTAAAATTCTTAGCATAGTTACAGTTTTATATAGTTAGGGGTTGAAATAGATGATATAGTTTTTACTTATTTTACTTTTATGTATAATTACGAGTCAAAAAAATACAAATTCTAAAGTATATCCCCAAATTTATATAAATTTATATTGTTAAAATTAAATTAATTTTACATCTATGTGTATTGTTTGCGCCAGAAAACTCGATGCACAACAGCAGGATACCAAAAGAAAGCTTTTCTGGTAAATTCTTAAGGTTTTGTCCTGTTCGTAATTATACGATCATAGCTTCTAAGTAAAACGAGTAATAAAAATTTAGCCTTTTAATCTAAATACCATGAAATTTCTCCTGTTTATCTTTTTATTGCTGCCACTTGGTTTAATGGCGCAAACCACAACAACTGCCCCCGCGGAAGATAAGATTTTTACGTTGGTAGAACAAATACCGGCTTACCCTGGAGGAGAAAAAGCAATGCAAAAGTTTGTAGTTAAAAACTTAAAATATACCAAGCAAGCAAAAAAGGCAAATGTGCACGGGTTGGTAATCGCCCAGTTTGTGGTAGATACAGCTGGTTCTGTTTCGGACGTGAATATAGTAAAAAAGTTAGGGTATGGCCTAGACGAAGAGGCTGTCCGGGTTATCAATAGTTTCCCTAAATTTAAGCCCGCCACCCAAGATGGTAAACCAGTTTTTTTTCGGTACACAATCCCTTTTCGGTTTTAACTAGTCGCTATACCACAGATTAGCTAAGCCAATACTTAGTTAGACTTAATTATGAATTTAGATATTTCTAATCCGTTTTTCTTTAGCAGTTTAGGCATTATAACCCACGTAAATATAGCCGAAAAAACCGCGGCAATCGAAATGGAAGATAAAAGTGGGTTTTGCCTGATCCGGTATCTGCACACGGATGATTTGAAAAAAGGCGATGTTCTGGATCTGGGAACCCGGAAACCCGGCTTTAATCCGGATACTTTTAACCAGACACAGCAGCAAAAAATAACCATTCATATCTTGCGAACCAATATGGCTTTGTACCAGTTGAAGAGGTATATTTAGAAATAGTGACCCACTTATTAGTCTATATTAATATTAAAATATATAGTTATGGTTTAGTACCGGGTTATTTCAGATTAATGAGCGGAATAAGGGCAAACCAGATTAAATACGTCAGGGAAGCAATCATCAGGGAATCGATGCGGGGAGTTGGGTTCGGGTCTTGCAGGTAGCGCTTAAGGCGATTGGTTAGAAACAAAGCATGGGGAATAACCGCAAAAACCAGGTAAGCGAACGTAGGAGATGCCACCCGGAATAAGGTAAAACTAATTACCGTAATAGCAGCCAGCCAGGTAAAAACCAGCGCCAGACGAGCCGCGCCTTTTTTACCAAACCTAACAGCCAGCGTTTTTTTGGCCACCGCTTCATCGGCCTCATAATCCGGAACGCCCGACAAAATTATGGAGGGCAGCACCGCAAAAAATAGGGGTAAACTTAAAAGCCAGGGCAACGCATCGGTGATATTTCCTCCCTGGAAAATATAACCACAGATCACGACGGCAAAACTATGCGTTAGCCCCACGTTTATTTCGCCCAGGCCACGGTACGATAAGCGCAGCGGCGGAACCGTATATCCCAGCGCCAGCACCACTAAAATACCGCCGGTAATTAATAGCGTTGGTAAGGAGCCGGGAACCCGCAACAGCAAGAAAGCAAAAACCAAAAAAGATAAGCCTAACGCATAAAAGATGCCCTTTTTTATTTCTTTAAAGCTGAGTAATTTATCTACTATAACCCGCGAACCACCGGTAAAAGGACTAAAGAATTTGTTTTGCTCATCCGATTTAAAATCTAAATAATCGTTGGTTAAAACGGTAGCCATTTCCAGTAAAAACAGCCACAAATATCCTATCCAGAAAAGGGAAGTTTGAAAACCATAGCCCATTACATCGGCCGCAAAAGCACCGGTGGCATAAGCTAAACACGTCATGGGATAAAACTGGAGCCGAATGGCTTTTAACCAGGCTCCTGCTTTTATACTAAATTTATTCCACGAAGAAAGCGCACCGTTACGTAGTTTCAGCCCTTCGTTCTTAACCTGCTGCAGCCATTGCTGGCGCTGCGTTTTATCTGAATCTTTTACCGGTCCAAAACTTAAGGTGCGCGCCATGTTAAAACCACAGAACTCCAGAATGGCCTTGCGCATGGTATTATGGCCGGGAGAATGATAAATCCATTTATAAACCCACAAGGGCGTATCCATGGTGGTAATAAGTTGCGCCGATTTCCCGCTTAGTAAAGGAGCGTAGCCCGTACCACCTGCAATGTCTTCGAAAGCAAAACCGGCCGTAAAAACCCGGTCTATAAACCCTTTCAAAAGGGCCGGGATGCTTCCCCACCAGGTCGGATACACAAATACCACGTGGTCGGCCCAGGCAATAAGTTCCTGCGCCTGCTGCACGGCCGGTTCCATAAGTTGTTTCCGGGGCGAAAAATGCGTTACATTTAAATCAAACGCTAGTTCGTACAAAGTTAGTTTAATCAGGTTAACCCCAGCCACCCCGGCACCTTCGGCATAAGCATTTACCAGCGCTTCGGATAAGGAATCTTTCCGGGGATGTCCGTTAATCAATAACACATTCATACTAGCAGGTAAGATTACAAGTACACGACAAATAAGGTAACGGCACGAGTTTACGCAGGATAATAGTATCCGGTATGTTTAGATAAACTTGTTTACCTATGCTGGAATTTTAGCTGCTTTCGGTTAGTAAACTTCAGGAAAAGAAATTCATTATATCCGTTCTAACCGGCTAAAGAAATTAAAAACTGTTTTCTTCCAGCTTAATAGAAAGCGGGAAGAAACAAGCTGGCGCCTAAACAGGTAACCTTATTTCTGCAAATCGAAAGGTATAAACCGGTTGTTTTTTAGAACGTACATGGTAGTCCGGTTTTGCTCTATTACCGAAACACCATCCATGCCCAGAGGCCGTCGTTTTTGGTTGCGAAAATCGGAAACTACAGAATCTTTAGGTGCCAGTTTTAACTGGTAAAGACTGTGAAATCCGGTGGAGAGTTTTTGGGCGGGGTAAGAAGCTATTCTCATTTCCTGGGCCTGGCCGGCATAATCCAGGAAAGCCAGTATCTGAATTGAATCGTTATCTAATACTTGTACGGCATAATCGCGGGAATTATTACCGTTAAAATCACCGGTTACATAGATCGGGTTTTCTACTTGCATTTGCTTTTTCATCAGTATTTGGTCGGGCAGCGGGGCTACCTGCACGGGCGGCTGCTTTTTATTGAGCAAGGCCGTTAACGTATCAGGTAGCGGGAAAGTAATATTACCGCGGGGGGTTGCTTTTGCCACACTGTCGATAGAAGCTTTGGTATCGCTTTCTATCTGACTTTCATTTATTTCTTTATCACCGGTTTGATAACGGCCATCGGCAGAATCGGAGCCGCAAGCGGCCAAGCCTAACAAGAAAGCAAAAGCAAGGGTGTATAATTTCATTTTTTCTATTAATTAAATTACAGCCGGCAAATAAGCTTATAATCCGGCTACTAACAATGACCTTTATCATCCGGCTTAGACGAAAAAATCATAAATATTGTACTTGGGTCTTGCAGTGGTAATAACCTAATATTTGCCTTTAATAAAGACGCGCTAAAGGCTCTTTTGATACCGACTAGATAGTTCTTATCTTGATTTTTAAATAAACTTACGTATTAACAGATAGGCTAACACTTGTATTTAACGGAAAGCACGAAAGTAAATCCGCACTATGTATGTCGGCTAAAAGCTTAGGAAAACGGCACGTTTACAGGAAACTGCAATATAATCTACTTACTTTTCCTGGCCAGCACGTAGCCAAGAGCCAGCGAACCAAGCATAAAAGCACTGATAACACCTTCGTTCAAAGGTATTCTGCCTACTCTTTTTATTTTATCTGGAAACTCGGCTTCTAAACCTTTCGCCCCCGGAAAAGCAAAACTACTGGCCATAGCTATCCAAAAAAAAGCGGGCAGCACGGTTCCCCCTACTAATTCCTTTTGTCCGTTATCTTCTTTTTGTTGTAGTAAGAATAAACCACCACTACCCAGCAGGGCGGCTTGCATAATTGTCATGGCATCGTGAAACTTAGCGTGTGGCGTCCACCTTGGATTGAACAAGTGCGTTCTGTTCCAGTCGAATAAAAAACCGCCTACGGCCGTAAACGCCGCCGCCGACTTTAGAATAGTGCGCCCGATCTGGTTTTGTTTCATAACTCCTGCTTTATAGATTGATTTACTCTTTTCCCTAAAGTACTTACTACCACGATCAGGTTAAGTTACATGGGCTTACTGCGAGCCCAGAATTACTTCCGGGTCTTTCTTAGGTAGCCGAGATAAAACTAGAAAGCATTTATTGCTAAAATCACGAAGGAAAAGATAGCGTTCGGAAATAACAAAAGGGTACTTTATTTACTGGCCTTAGATTTAGTTAGTCTTATTTTTATTCAGTTGGCTTTTTATAACAAAATAAAACGGCGGACTTATTAGCAGAACTAATAGGCCATGATTGATTTGCGCGTTAAAGTAAAATGAAGAGCATAACCGGAACCTACGTCTCCCTTAAGAGATTTGTATGTAAAAGAGTTAAAGATTACGAAAGCTATAATTACAACTATTAGTAGTATGAAAATGATATTATAAAATAAGGACTTTCGCTTCATTTATGTTTTTATTATGAAAATACAGAATAAGTTTTAATTTATTGATACGTTGTACTTACCGCAACAAATGAATATCACCAATTAGAATTACCCTACTTGACACCTCAAATAATCTGGTTATACTTGCAAAGATAATGCGCCTCAAACATTGGGGAACACCCGTACTACTTTGACCTGATTTTAAAAAAATTATATGCTCTTAAAAAAAGATATTCCCTTTCGTTATATTGTTAGTACTATCCGCTACGAAGCCATTTTAATTTTTATTTATGCTGCGGGCGTTTACCTGGTAAAAGCTTATTTATACAAAGAAATATTTACAGTTCCGCTTACCATACCTTCTATTCTGGGTACTGTTATCGGTTTATTACTTGGTTTCCGCACCAATCAGTCCTACGACAGATGGTGGGAAGCCCGCACCATTTGGGGCGGCATTGTAAACGATTCCCGCACGCTTATCCGGCAGCTATTAACTTTTATTCCGACCAGTGCTTTACCCCCGGCGGAAAAGCAAAAGTTTTGCCGGGTATTTGCGTACCGGCAAATTGCCTGGTGTTATAGCCTGGGGCAAACCCTTCGGGGCCAGAACCCGGTAATCGGCTTAGAAAAGTTGCTCAACTCCGAAGAATTAGCGCTTATTTCGCCCAGCGCGAACAAACCCAACGCTATATTACAGCTGCATGCCGAAGATATTCAACTTCTGCTGGAGAATGATTTAATAAACCAGTACCAGCAAGTACAACTGGATACCACTATCAGAAATCTAACCGATAACATGGGCCGTTGCGAACGCATAAAAGGTACGGTTTTCCCGAGTACGTATAATTTGATTGTTCATTTACTGGTTTTCCTGTTTATTGCCGTACTGCCTTTCGGTTTATTAGACGAGTTTGGGATTACCGAAATACCTTTGGTTACGGCCGTGGGCTGTGCTTTTGTATTTATAGAAGAAACTTCTACGCACATGCAGGACCCGTTCGAAAACCGCCCGACCGATACGGCAGTAACGGCAATTGCCCGCACCATCGAAATAAATATAAAACAAATGCTGGGTGAAACCGACGTGCCGGAAAAATTACAATCGGAGGACTTTTATTTAATGTAATCGGATACAAGTATCAAGATATTAATATCAAGGCTGGATATCCGATAACCTATTAATTTATATTTTCTTATTAAAAGTAAGCAATTGCCTGATTAGCTAAACTAATTTTAGCCACTTATTTATATAATCCACAACAGAAAGCAAAAGATGGAAACGTTTATTTCGGTTTTAAGGGGCATAAATGTAAGCGGCCAAAAGAAAATATTAATGGCTGATTTAAAAGAGCTGTATGCAGCATTAAACTTCAAAAATATTACCACGTACATCCAAAGCGGAAATGTGGTTTTTAAAACTGATAGCAAATTATCTAACCAGGACCTAGCGAAAGAAATTGAAAAGGCCATTCAGCAGAAATATAGCTTCGCCGTTCCGGTTATTATCCGTCGAGCAGACGAGTTAGCACAGGTAGTGGGCGCTAATCCTTTTCTATCAGACAGCACCATCGACACCGAAAAACTGCACGTTACTTTCCTGGCGGAAATACCCCAGGAAAGTAATCTGGAAAAATTAAATACCTTTAACTACCCGCCCGACCAGTTTGCAGTAATCGGACAGGAGGTATATTTACATATTCCGGAGCGGTACGGCAATACGAAGCTGTCGAACAGCTTTTTTGAAACTAAACTAAAGGTTTCGGCCACCACCCGCAACTGGAAAACGGTACAGCAACTAAACCAAATGGCCGCTTTCCTGGCTTAGATAAGGCCTCATATACTTGCCCATAGTTTGCGTTAGCCGGCTTTACTTAAAATCCTTGTCGGGACTTTCATCCTCAAATAAAATGCGCACCGACGGGGTGTAATCGTCTTCGTACTGACCGGAGCGCACGGCCCAGATAAAGGAACCTAAGAAAAGTAAAGCTACTGTTAGGCTAATACCTATTAATAAGAAAATGATGGTCATGATTTGGTTACGTTAGAAGTTTTTTGATGTAAGCCCATGCGCCAGGCCACCAGGCGTACGCCCAGTACCGAAAATATAATGACACTCAGCGAACTGATGGGCATGAGAATAGCCGAAACCACCGGTGAAAACTGACCCGTTACCGCCAGCGAAAGGCCAATGATATTGTACACAAACGATATGCCGAACGACAGCAAAATAACGTTGAGGCTGCGGCGGGAGAAGCGCAAGAATTTGGCCATTTGGGTAAAACTGCCGGCATCCAGAATAGCATCACAACCCGGCGAAAAACCATTTACGGAGTTGGTAACCGAAATACCGGCGTCGCTCATTTTCAGGGCTCCGGCATCGTTCAGGCCATCGCCCACCATAATTACTTTTTGTCCTTTTTCTTTCAGGCGGCCAATGTAAGCCAGTTTATCGGCCGGCGATTGGTTAAAGCATAAATCGGCGGTTTCGCCAAAGTAAGCCCGTAAATTTTCTTTCTCCGAGGCATTATCGCCCGATAATACCGCCAGCTTTTTACCTTGCGCCTGCAATTCGGTAAGCAAGGTTTTTAAACCCGCCCGGTAATGGTTATGAAACGAAAAGTAACCCACCGAAGCGCCGTTTATCCGGATGTATACGCGGGTGGCCAGGGTTGTTGAAGCCGACTGCATGTGCGCCGTACCGGCAAAAGCCGCGGAACCAATTTGTACGGGTACGCCCTCTACCAGACCTTCGGTACCTTGCCCGGAGATTTCCCGGTAATTAATAACGGGCAGCACCGGTGCCTGCAGAAAACCATAAAGGCTTTGGCTCAGCGGGTGCGTAGAATGCTGCAACACTGATCGAACCAGGCTGCAATCCCGCGCGCTTAGTTCTTCGCCGTGGAAAGTAATATCGGTTTCGCTGCTCTCGGTTAAAGTACCGGTTTTATCAAATACCACGGTATCGGCTTTGGCTAAGGTTTCGGCTACATCACCGTTTTTAAGGTAAAATTTATGTTGCCCAAAAATACGCAAGGTGTTGGATAAGGTAAAAGGTGTACTCAACGACAAAGCACACGGGCAGGCAATGACTAGCACCGACGTAAAAGCTTTTATGGCCATGTCGGTATCGCGCGGCACCCAATATATTAGCGCACCCAAGGCAATAAGCAGGGTAATTGAAATAAAATAGCTGCCAACTTTATCGGCGTAGGTTCCTACCCCGAAGTAGCTTTTATTTTTCTGGAAAACATCGTTGTTCCACAACTGGGTCAGGTAACTTTGCGATACATCTTTTATTACTTCCAGCTCAATGCTTTCGCCCACCTGCCGGCCACCGGCATATATAATTTCGCCGGCTACTTTAGGCACCGGCACCGATTCGCCGGATACAAAAGCATAATCGATAAAAGCATTGCCGCGGAGCAAAATAGCATCGGCGGGCACCAGTTCCTGGTTCCGAATACGAATCCGTTTGGTGGGCGCCAGTTCTTTTACCGCCATGGTGCGCTCCTGTCCTTTTTCCAGTACCGTTACCGAAATTGGGAAATAAGCTTTATAGTCGCGGTCGAAGGTCAGGGCATCGTAGGTGGTTTGCTGTACGTACTTGCCAATCAGCATAAAAAATACCAAACCGGTAAAAGAATCCAGAAAACCGGGGCCGCTGGCCGTAAATATATCGTACAAACTCACCCCAAATAAACACAGCAAACCCAGGCTAATGGGCGTATCAAGGTTAATGTGCCGCTGCCGCAAGGAGTGCCCCGCCGATTCGAAAAAGCCGCGGGCGCTGTACAACAACACGGGCAGGGAAATCAGGATGCTGATGTAACCAAAGAAAGCCCCAAACTGCTGTTTTACTTCGTCAGCAAAAGCAAAATACTCCGGAAAAGAAAACAGCATGATGTTGCCAAAACAAAATCCGGCTACGCCTAATTTTAAAGGAATGCTGTAATTAGTAGTTTTCTTTTTACCGGATAAGTTATCCAGGTTTAAAGTAGGTGCATAGCCTATTTTATGCAGCAGCGTTACCACCGCACTCAGTTTTGTTTTTTCGGGATGATACGCGATAGAAACTTCTTTACGCGGAAAATTTACCCGTGATTCCAGTACGCCGTTATCCAGTTTCGTTAAGTTTTCGAGGAGCCAGATACAGGAACTACAGTGCATACCAGGTATCCGGAATAACACTTTGTGCAGCGTACTGCTCTGGAAATTTAATAACTGGATCTGGATAGCCGGTTCATCGAGGTAGGCAAAGTGGCTTACATTTACGTCTTCTTCTTTTACCGTAACGCCCGGTTTTTCGGTATCATCCAGGTTATAATAAGTACAAAGATTATTGGCGTATAATAATTCGTAAACCGATTTACAACCGGTGCAGCAAAACGCTTTTTCTTCGGCATAAATCGGGGTAGCCGAACATTCGTCACCACAGTGGTAGCAATGTTCTTTTTCTTGTACCAGGGTTTGAGTAGTTTCCCTCATGGTCTTGGCATTTCTAGTTCTTCTACAAAATTATCAGGCTTTAGGCGCGTTAATAATGATAGAAGTCACTTAACTGGCTGATTTATCTCATGCTAAACAGGTAGTAAAACCTGCATATTTGTACTGCTTCCTACCGGCAAAACAGGGCAATAACAATACAGCCAAGTTAAAAGTACCCCGGGAAAGCAGCAAAAAATAGTTAGAGAAGCCATATCCTTATTCGCTGAAAGATATTTAAATATTAAAGAAAATGAACCCGCACAAACACGATATTACATCGTCCCGCGATATTCAATTACTGGTAGATGCCTTTAACCAGAAAGTAACCACGCAGCCTTATTTAATCTCTTTGTTCGAGAAACTTTCGCAACGGGACTGGAAGCAGCATTTGTTCCAAATGAACAACTTTTGGAATGCGGTGCTGTTAAAATCGGCTACTTACAAAGGACACCCGCTTATTTTACACGCTTTTTTGCCGGCGCAGCAAGAGCAGGTGCGCGAATGGATTTACTTGTTTCACGAAGCCGTAGAGGAACATTTTTCCGGGCCCAAAGCCACGGCGGCTAAAAACTTTGCCGAAAACATGGTACGCATATTTGCTTATAAACCGGCTACTAACTAAAAGAGCTTGCAGAGGCTGTTTAAAAGCATGTATTAAACTCATCCCCAACTCTTTTCCTCACAGGAGAAGGGAGTAAAAATTATATTAATCAAAACTCTTTTCCTTTAGAAATGGCATCTAGGGTGAGGTTTAATACATTTCTCAGAATACGTTTATATTTGAGTAGCTAGTAATTTCTGCTAAAGTATGTTTCAAAACCACAAAACCAATTTAGTTTTAACCCAACTTACCTTGTTTGCTTTTTTGCTTTGGGCTGGTATGATAATCGGGATATCTTTCGTGGAAGCGCCGGTTAAATTTACGGCGCCGCAGGTTACCTTGGCTATTGGCCTGGGCATTGGCCGCCTGGTTTTTGGCTGGCTGAACAAGTTCGAATTAGTTTTTTGCACGCTTGCATTAATTGGCTTATTTTTTATCCGGGTTTCTTTTAAAATCTGGCTGCCGGCGCTACTGATTACGGCAATATTGGCTGTGCAAACCATTTGGCTCTTACCGGCTCTGGATACCCGGGCGCTGCAAATTATCGCCGGACAGCAGCCAACCCCAAGCAGCCTGCATATAACCTATGTGGCTTTAGAAATATTTAAATTAGGCTTGTTGCTGGGTACCGCGTCGGCCTTTTTCCGGCAGCAGTTTATGCCGCAAAAAGCAGATACCGGCCGGCGCATTTCACCTGTTTTACACCCGACCTATGAATCCGAATCAAGCACCTTTGCCGGCTGAACTGGAAAACCTGACCGATCTGGTTACCTATCAACCTGATAAATTTTCGAGTAAGATTATCTTTGCAAGCAATAACCAGAAAGTAATGTTATTTGCCTTTTCTGCCGGACAAGCATTAAAAACGCATACCACGCCCACGCCGGCCTTGTTAATTATGCTGGAAGGCAGCTGTGTTTTTCAGATAAATAGTATTGTTCAAACCCTTACTGCCGGAACTATTATTTCTATTCCGGCACATGTACCCCATGCTTTATCGGCCTTAAGTAACTTTAAAATGATATTGCTGCGGTAATTACCTATTCGGCACAAGTAACTGGCTATAAGCATTTAAAAATAATTGCCCTCTTTTTTATGAACAACAACCTGCCTGATATTACCAGCGAAGCGGATGTAAAGCACCTGGTAGATACTTTTTATGATAAAATAAACAACGATGCCATGCTATCGCCGATATTTAACGACCACGCGCACGTAAACTGGGAAAAGCATTTGCCCATTATGTACCGGTTCTGGAGTTCTATTTTACTGGGCACGGGTACTTACGATGGCCAGCCTTTTCCGAAACATGCATTTTTGCCGGTTAACCAAGCCCACTTTGCGCAATGGCTGCTGCTTTTTTACAAAACCATTACCGAGAACTTCCGCGGACCAGTAGCCGAAGAAGCCAAAATGCGGGGCGCCAATATTGCGCGGATTTTCTCTAACAAAATCCGGATGATACAAGGCCAGGAACCTACTATTCCGATTTTAAATAAAGGTTAATTTTCATTTCTTTTAGATTAAAACATAAATGGCTAGAACGGGTTTACCCTGTTCTAGCCATTTATGTTTGATCTCAATTCTAAATCTTTTCTCTCCCAAGCATGAAGCGCTGGTTATATTCAAGCCAAAGTATGAGCCGCAAAGCCTACTTTTTGGATAATGCAGTAGCCGAAAGCTGCTTTAAAACTCTAAAAACGGATGGGGTATTTGGTAACAAGATTGAAGAACCCAAAAGGGACTGCCAAGGCAATTCCTGTATTCATCCAGGTGTGCCAGAACAGAGAACGGCGGCATTCCAGTTGAGCTATCGTACACTACTGCAAATGGTATAACTATTACTTTATCCATCTTTAGTCGTTTAATATTATGTCCGGCTTTCTTTTGCAAATCCCCATTTGGGATAGATAAGTTATTTAAAAGAAGCTCTTAAGCTTTCTATAGCCCAATATTGTTCAGCAAATTCGAAAAATACTCTTATCATTTAATAGATGTTAACGCTTTTTTGATAGCCATAACCCAATAATCCTTTCGCATATTTGCAGGTAATTTTAAGTTAGTAGGGGAATGGATTATAAAACACCGGCCTTACGCCCGGTTATGTTTGTCGGAACAGCCTCCGACGTGGGTAAAAGCATTATTACGGCCGGTTTCTGCCGGATATTTAAACAGGACGGTTACCAGCCTGCTCCTTTTAAAGCGCAGAACATGTCGCTCAACAGCTATGCCACCCCGGAAGGCCTGGAAATTGGCCGGGCCCAAGCTGTGCAGGCCGAAGCTGCCGGTATTTCCTGCCACACCGATATGAACCCGGTCCTTTTGAAACCTACCTCCGATAAGGCTTCGCAAGTAGTATTGCACGGAAAGCCTGTGGGTACCCAAACTGCTTACGACTATTTTATGGGAAATAACCGGCAGGAACTCTTTACCGAAGTAAAAAAAGCTTTCGACCGCTTATCTCAAAAATATTCCCCGGTGGTAATGGAAGGTGCCGGCAGTATATCGGAATTAAACCTGAAGCACCGCGATATAACGAACCTGCGTATGGCCCGACACGCCGGGGCGGCGGTTTACCTGGTAGGCGATATTGACCGGGGCGGTATATTTGCCAGCCTGTACGGCACCTTGACCCTGCTTACTCCCGAAGAAAAATCATTAATAAAAGGCATTATCATCAATAAATTCAGAGGCGACAGCCGCTTGTTCGGCGAGGGGCGGCAAATGATTGCTGACTTGTGCGGAGTACCGGTGGTGGGGGTTTTACCGTATTTCCAGGACCTTTACATCGAGGCCGAGGATTCGGTGGCGCTGAAACAAAAATACCAGTCGGCAGTGGTAGGCAAGGTAAATATTGCCGTTATCCAGCTTAACCGCATGTCCAACTTTACGGATTTCGACCGGCTGGAACACGACCCGCGCGTGAATTTATACTACACAAACCAGCCCGCAGAAATAGCAAAAGCCGATGTTGTTTTGTTACCGGGAAGCAAAAATACTATCGAGGATTTGATAGCCATTAAAAATAATGGCGTGGCCCAGGCCATTTACGAGGCTTATAAAAAAGAAAAAACCATTATTGGCATTTGCGGTGGCTACCAGATGATGGGGGAACAAGTGGAAGACCCGCACGGGGTAGAGAGCAGCACAACACAGGTTCCCGGGCTGGGGTTGTTGCCCGTGCGTACGGTTCTGCAACCGGAAAAAACCACCCGGCAGTGCGCTTTTACTTACCGGGAAAATCCGGAGGTTTGCAAAGGATATGAAATCCACATGGGTCAAACTACCTTTTCCGATGGTCCCAGTCCGGTTAATAGTTTTAACGATGGCCGGACCGATGGCTTTTTTCTGAACCGGAAATGTTGGGGTACCTACCTACACGGAATATTAGATAATACCGCCGTAGTAAATGATATTCTGGCTGATTATACTACAATTGCCGGAAAAGCCTTTGATTACCAGCAGTACAAGGAAGAGCAGTATGATAAGCTGGCCGCGCTTATCCGAACCCATATCGATATAAGCCAAGTTTATTCCCATTTACAATATTAAAGAAAAAGCTAATGTTACACGGGCATGGGGACGATGCTTACCGCTACGGGCAAAATTTTATTGCTGATTTTAGTACCAATGTATGGTCTGGCGGTGAACCTATCGGTTTAAAAGAGCACCTGTTCCGGCAATGGCACCGGATAGAAAAATACCCGGAGGTACTGGGCGAAAGCCTGGCCCAAAAAGTAGCCCAGCACCACGGGGTAGCGCCCGGACAAATTCTCGTTTGCAATGGTACCACCGAGAGCATTTACCTCATAGCCCAAGCTTTTAGAGGTAAAAGCACTACTATTGCCATACCGGCTTTTGCCGAGTACGAAGATGCCTGCCGGATGCACCAGCACCAGTTGGAATTTATAGAATGGGATGACCTATTCGCCCTATCCCAACTGCAAACCGATTTATTTTTCATCTGCAACCCGAATAATCCCACCGGCAGTGTATTTCTACAGCTAGCCGAATTGCTCGGAAAAAACCCGGAAACCTTATTTATCCTGGATGAGGCCTTTATTCAGTTTACGCGCTCCCTAAAAACAGCTATTCCTTTGCTTTCCCAATATAGCAATCTGGTTATTTTACGGTCCATGACCAAGGCCTTTGCCATACCGGGACTGCGCCTTGGTTATATTGTGGCCAACGAAAAATTGATAAATCAATTGAAAAGCTTTAAGCTTCCGTGGTCGGTGAATACCCTTGCTTTGGAGGCCGGTAAATATATTTTCGATAACTACGAAGCGTTGCAACTGCCCATCCGGCAAATTTTAAAAGCGAAAGAAGATTTTGTTACCCAATTGCAGCAACAGGCCATCCTTAAAATAAACGAAAGCCACACCCACTTTTTCCTGGCCCAAACAAACGTAGGCACCGCCGCCCAACTGAAACAATACCTCATTAGTCAATTTGGCCTGCTGATTCGCGAGGCGGGTAATTTCCGGGGCTTAGGCGAAAAGCATATCCGGCTAGCCACGCTCACCCCGGATAAAAACCAATTACTCCTCCAGGCGCTGACCCAATGGAAAATTCACTGCTCCTGATGATCCCCCTGGTTTTGGGTTACCTGCTCGATTTATTTATCGGTGACCCGGAAAAGCTGCCCCATCCCATCCGGGTGTATGGTAACCTGATAGTCAAAGGCGAGCAACTCCTCAACAAACCCCGCCACCAGTTTGCGAAAGGAATGCTGCTGGTAGTAATATTGTGCCTGCTGGTATTTTTGTTTTTTAATTTTCTGGACGAGGCCTTGCTCTTCCTGCATCCTGGTTTATACTTAATTTTTGCCTCCATCTTTGTTTTTTACGGTCTGGCCAACCGGGGGCTGATAGACGAAGGCAAAGCCGTTTTTAACGTGCTGCACACCCAGGGATTAGAAGCCGGGCGCAAACAACTTTCCCGCATTGTCGGCCGCAATACCAGTCAACTTACCGCGCAACAAATCAGGGTGGCCGTGCTCGAAACCATGTCGGAGAACTTAAGCGATGGGGTTATTGCGCCGCTATTTTATTATGCCCTGGCGGGGGTGCCGGGTATAATGACTTACAAAATGATTAATACCCTGGACTCGATGCTGGGTTACCGCTCCGAAAGATACGAGCAGTTTGGTAAGTTTGCCGCCCGCCTGGATGATGTGGCCAATTTTATTCCTGCCCGTCTCACGGCCTTGCTCATGGTACTGGTAAGCATGAGCTGGCGGGGCCTCTGTTTCGTTTTGAAATATGGGAATAAACATAAAAGCCCAAATGCTGGCTACCCGGAAGCCGCCCTGGCTGGTATATTAAACTGTTGCTTCGGCGGGCCCAACGTCTACCATGGGGTGCTGGTGCAAAAGCCTTACATCGGGGAGCAGGATAGGCTTATTCAGCCGGAAGAAATCCACCGGGTGAGCCGGGTGAACCATCGCACCTGCCTCGTAATGGTAGTCGGTATTATTTTGTTTACTTTGCTGACTTAAAAAAGAACATTCTCACCCGGCTTACAAACCAATGCGCAGATGTATTATTACCGGCGGGCCTGGGGCCGGCAAAACCACCTTATTGCAGGCCCTACACAACCAAGGTTTTAATACCGCGGCCGAGGCATCCCGGCAAGTAATCAAAGAAGAAGTAGCTAAAGAAAGTAATTGTTTGCCGTGGGTAAACCTCTCTTGTTTTGCCCCAAAAGTATTAGCCCGGATGGTGCAGCTATACCAAAGTACCGGCCTTGCGACCCAAACCACCTTCTTTGACCGGGGCATTCCCGATATTATAGCGTACCTGCAGGTGGCCAATGAACCGGTAACAGAAATTTATTATGATACCTTAGAACGGCATCCTTACCACCCTACGGTATTTATTGCCCCGCCCTGGCCGGAAATTTATGTAAACGATAGCGAACGCTGGCAAACTTTTGCCGAAGCCAAAGCTATATATATGGCTATTAAACAGACCTATCAATCGCTGCAGTATACTACCGTAGAACTGCCCAAATCACCGGTGGAAGAGCGGGTTAAATTTGTTCTTTCTTCTATTTAGTTATGTCCCACTCAACCTCTAAACCCCAGTTCCTGATTGCGGCTCCCGCCAGTGGCTCCGGCAAAACCACCATTACCTTAGGCTTGCTGCGGGCCTTCGCCAATAAAGGACTGCGGGTGCAGCCTTTTAAATGCGGCCCGGACTACCTGGATCCCATTCACCATAAAATAGCGGCCCGGAAAACCAGTATCAACCTGGATACTTTTATGGCGAGTGCTTCCCACGTGAATCAGTTGTACCAGAAATATACCGCCCAGGTCGATATGAGTGTCACCGAAGGAGTAATGGGCCTGTTTGACGGAGCGGTGAAAATGACCGGCAGCAGTGCTGAAATCGCTGCCTTACTCCAGATTCCGGTTATTCTGGTTATAAATGCCCAGGCCATGGCCTACTCAGCAGCGCCCTTAATTTATGGTTTTAAAAACTTCTATGCCGGCATCCAACTAAAGGGTGTTATTTTTAACCAGGTAAATTCGGCTTCGCATTATAGTTTCCTGAAAGATGCCTGCCACGATGCCGGTGTGGAGGCATTGGGTTACCTGCCCCACCAACCCGACCTCACCATTCCTTCACGGCACCTGGGGCTAACTACCTCCACCCAAATAGATTTTGATGCCTTGTGCAACCGGATAGCCGCTGCCATGGCCAAAACTGTTAACCTGGAGCGCCTCCTGCAAATCACAGCAACGCCCGTACCGGTACTAGATAAATCAACAGCAATTTTCCCACTGCCTACTATACCTATAAAAATTGCCGTAGCCCTGGACGAAGCCTTTAGCTTTACTTACCAAGAGAATCTGGAAGTATTTAAAGAGTACGGTGAGGTAGTGTTTTTCAGCCCTTTACAGGATACCGAACTACCCGCATGTGACTTATTGTACTTAGCCGGCGGCTACCCGGAGCTTTTTCTGGCGGAACTAAGCCGGAATAAAAAAATGATCACCGCTATCCGGAAATATTGCAAAAACGGCGGTCGCACCTACGCCGAATGCGGGGGCATGATGTACCTGGGCCAGGCTATCACCGATTCCAAAGGTCAGGAATACGAAATGGTTAATTTTCTTCCGGTCACCACGTCCATGGAAAATCCGAAGCTGCACCTGGGTTACCGTTGTGTTACCAGTAATAACCTGGAAATAAAAGGACACGAGTTCCATTATTCCACTTGTAAGGAGCTGGACGATGTCACCATGTTGCCCAGTCAAATCACGAACGCCAGGGGCCTAGCCGTACCGGTCCGTATTTATCAGAAACAACAAACGCTGGCTTCTTACCTCCACCTGTACTGGGGAGAACAAAAAGACTTTATCCAAAAGCTCCTGAACGGTTCCGGCTGGTAGAATTATGAAAATGAGTAGCTGATAAGATAAGTAGTAAACCGTACTAAGCGATGGGTAAGGGTAAGTAAAAGTAGTTTATGTAATCCTTCTGGCTTTTATAAATATTTTATCCCTACCTTTGTCGGCCTAAAGGTAGCGGCTTTAAACTTGTTTAGCATAAAGCCGCTTTAAAAGGGAATACCGGTGTAAATCCGGAACAGTCTCCGCTGCTGTAACTCCGCTATATTAAACTGACTTGTTCGTGCCACTGTTCCGCCGGAATGGGAAGGCCGTCAGTTTGGGAGAAGTCAGAAAATCTGCCTTTGGGTTCACTCGTCACGCTTTCGGAAGAAAGGCAAAGAGCTATGCAAGAAAAAAGCCGGCATTTCGCATTGGCTCGCAGAAAAGGGATTTTTCTGCCGGCCGCTCCTTTATTTATTCGTTTTCTGCTTTACTGCGGCGGGCTGCTGCCCCTGGTTTCCGCCTGCGATAATCCCCCTAAACATACCGCTTCCAGTACAACTGACTCCCGGCAGGACCTGTTCCCCGAAAAAACAAAGATAAAATATGCTAAAGGTTTTTCCGTAGAATACCGCGGCAATTACAAGGTTGTCAATATATTAAATCATTTTGAAGACCAGGTTGACACCCTCCGCTACCTGCTGGTGCCAAAGGGAATTACCCCTCCCCCGCAATATGCCGACGCACAAGTAATTCAGATACCTGTCCGCCAGATGGTTGGGCTGTCGTCAATGCACGTGGCACTCGCTGATTTTATGGATGCTCCCGGGGTGCTCGTTGGGCTGGGAAACCTGAAGTACGTGTCATCGGAGCGGGTACGAAAAAGAATAGCAGCGGGACAGGTAAAAGAAGTAGGCAATGGCGGCGACTTAAACGAAGAATTGCTCATTACCCTGCAGCCGGACTTGGTCATGGCTACCGGAAGCCCCGATGCTAAATTCAGCCGCTACAACACCCTGATTGGCGCCGGCATACCGGTTTTATTAAACTCCGAATGGCTGGAAACCACTCCGCTGGGCCGGGCCGAATGGGTAAAACTCATGGCCGTACTGCTAAACAAGGAAGCGTTGGTAAATCAGAAGTTTGGCGACCTGGAAAAAGAATACCACCGCTTGGCCGCCCTTACCCAAAAAGCGCAATTTAAACCCAGCATTATTACCGGCATGCCGTTTAAAGGTACCTGGTCGGTGCCGGACGGCGACTCTTATATGGCCCGCTTTTTAAAGGACGCCGCCGCCACCTACCACTGGGCCAATGTGCAGGGCAAAGGCAGCCTGCACCTGGATTTTGAACGGGTAGCCCCTGTAGCCCTGCAGGCTGATTTCTGGTTGAACGTGGGCTATGTAGATTCGAAAGAAGACATACTAGGGAAGGATGTGCGGTTTAAAGACTTCCGGCCGTTTAAGCAAGAATCCATCTATAACAACAATAAACGGGTCAACGACATTGGTTCCAACGATTACTGGGAGTCCGGGGCGGTAAACCCGCACCTGATTCTGGCCGACCTGATTAAAATACTGCACCCGGAGTTATTGCCCCGGCACGAATTAGTTTATTATAAGCAACTCCGGTAATGGCCGTTAAAACCTATCCTGTTTTGGAAGAGCCCGAAGTAGTTTCTGCTTATCCGGTGCGTAAGCTCGTGCTGGGGGGGCTTTTACTGCTGGTAGTAATCCTATTTATGCTCGATGTAGCGTTGGGTTCTATTGCCATTCCACCAAAAGAAGTAGCCCGCATCATTTTGGGTCAGGGTTCCGACAATGCCGCCTGGGTATATATTATTCAAAAAATAAGGCTACCCAAAGCCATTACGGCCGTGCTGGTGGGTTGTGGCCTTTCGGTAGGCGGGCTGCAAATGCAAACCCTCTTCCGCAATCCGCTGGCGGGGCCGTCCGTGTTGGGCATTACCTCCGGCGCCAGCCTGGGGGTGGCCGTAGTCATGCTCTCGGCCGGCAGTATTACCAGCCTGCATACCGTCCGGGAACTGGGTTTAACGGGCAGCTGGCTTATTATTGTAGCTTCTACGCTCGGCGCAGCGCTGGTGATGCTTCTTATTGTGGCTATATCGGCGCGGCTGCGAGACAATGTCATTATGCTGATTGTGGGCGTGATGATTGGCAATATTACTATTTCTCTCATCAGCATCTGGCAATATTTCAGTGCACCGGAGCAAATTAAAGATTACCTCATGTGGACCTTTGGGTCACTGGGCGGGGTAACCGAAAGCCACCTGTACGTACTGGCTAGTGCCATGCTGCTGGGTTTGGCAATTTCCTTTTCGGCGACCAAATTACTGGATGCCTTGCTGCTGGGCGAAAATTATGCCCGGAGTATGGGTTTAACGGTGGGCCGGGCGCGACTGCTGATTATTGCGAGTACGAGTATTCTGGCCGGTAGTATTACTGCTTTTTGCGGACCGATTGGTTTTATCGGTATTGCCGTACCGCACCTGGCCCAGTCGCTTTTTCATACCTCCAATCACCGGACGCTTATTCCTTGTTGCTGCCTCACCGGCACGGCCCTCATGCTCTTTTGCGATATTTTGTCGCAGATGCCGGGGAGCCAGTCGGTGCTGCCTATTAATGTGATTACGGCCCTGGTGGGTTCGCCGGTAGTTATCTGGATTATCATGAGCCGCAACAATTTAAGAGCTTCTTTCTAATGAGCGGGGCTCTACCTATTCTGCACACCCAGAACCTCCGCGTCGGGTACCGGCCCAACACCAGGCAGGAAAAAACCGTGGCCGGACCGTTGACCTTAAATATATTTCCGGGACAGCTTATTTGCCTGCTGGGACCAAACGGGGCCGGTAAATCTACCTTACTCCGGACGCTGGCGGGCTTACAGCCTATGCTAAGCGGCCGGGTAAAAATAGAGAACACCAGTATAGCCGCTTTAAAACCCACCCAAATGGCCCGGAAGTTGAGTATGGTACTAACCGACCGCGTACAGACCGGTAATTTAGATGTTTATTCGCTCGTTTCGTTGGGTCGCTATCCCTACACCGGTTGGCTCGGAACTTTAAGCGCTGCCGATAAAAAAATAATTAACTGGGCCATAACCGCTACCCAAACCCAGGCGTTTGTGCACCGGAAAATGGACCAGCTCAGCGATGGCGAAAGTCAGAAAGTAATGCTGGCCCGCGCCTTGGCCCAGGATACGCCGCTGATAATAATGGATGAACCCACCGCGCACCTAGATTTGCCTAACCGGATAGAACTCATGCGCCTGCTCCACCAACTGGCCCGGCAAACAAACAAAGCAATTTTGCTTTCTACGCACGAATTGGATTTGGCGCTACAAGCCGGCGATCAGGTCTGGCTGCTGCATCAGGATGGCCAACTGAGTCAGGGTGTTCCGGAAGATTTAGTATTAAACGGTTCTTTTGAAAAAGTTTTTGATAAAGCCGGTTTCAACTTTGATAAAACCACCGGCACCTTCAATATCCACCAGGGGCAGGGAACCAAGATATATGTTACCGGCGATGGAGCCGCTGCTTTCTGGAGCCGGAGGGCCCTGCAACGGGAAGGCTATTCTATTTCAAACGAAAGCCAGGCGGAAAAAACCATTACCATTCGGAAACAGGATAAGGCTGTAGTGTGGCGGGTGGCGCTGGAAGGCCGGCACCAGGATTTTAATACTATTTCGGAGTTACTGACCGGCCTGCGGGAGCAGAATAAAAAGATAAAAAAGTAGATAAACCCTTAAAATAGGAACAAAATATTATTCACTATAAACCCAATACTAACTGTAAAACGAACGCATGGAAGCATAAACAAAGACTAACCTAAACCCGGCACAAAGGTGGCTGCGCCAAAGATGCAAGGCCTTAAAAGGGAATCCGGTGCAAAACCGGAGCAGTCCCCGCTGCTGTAATCCTGAAACAAAACCGCTGGAAAATATGGCCACTGTCCTGAATCATGGGGATGGGAAGGCCTCCGGCGGCCAGGAGAGCCAGAAGACCTGCCTGTGTACCATCAGCAAAAAGCATTCGGGCGAAATGCTGGCAGGCGCTATTTCAAATATTGCCAATGGCCACCAGTACCCGTCTTTAATTTTATTATGTAAAATCAATATTTAAACCGATGAAGCCAAAGGCAACATTTTTATTATTCCGCAATACTTTTTTTCTGGGAGCTACCTTCGCCGCTATTCCGGCCTGGGCGCAGCAGCTGCCAACCGACTCGCTGAAAGCGAAAAATTTATCCGAAGTGGTGGTAACCGCCACCCGGTCGGCCGTTGAAAAAAACAAAACTCCCCAGCGCATAGAAGTAATTTCCCCGGAAGACATTGCGCTTACGCCGGCCCACGAATTTACCGACATCCTCAAAAAGAATGCCTCGGTTAATGTTATTCAGTACCCGGGACTTTCGGCGGGAGTGGGCATCCGGGGCTTCCGGCCACAGTTTAGCGGGTTAAACCAGCGCACGCTGTTACTAGTAGATGGTCGGCCGGCCGGCACCGTAAACCTGGCTACCATTAACCCCCAGGATATTGAGCGCGTTGAGGTGCTGAAAGGACCCGCCTCAGCACTATATGGTTCCCAGGCCATGGGTGGGGTGGTAAATATTATCACGAAAAAATCGAGCGGTAAAATTAGATCCCTGGTTTTTGCCGAATATGGCACTTTTGAAACCACGAAGGCCGGTGCTTCTACCGGCGGCAGTATCACCGGCAAACTTGATTACGACCTTTCTTTTACTACCTTCGACCGCAACCGGAACGTAAAACTGGGCGAGGGTAATTTATTCCGGGATTGGCTGGACGCTGGCAAGGCCACCAAATTTTATCCGGAAGGCTCGCAGGAAGCCGACGACATGCGGGCGGATGGTTTACGCCGCGAATATACCCGTCTAAATTACAACACCGGCAGTGTCCGGCTGGGTTATCAGTTGAGCCAAAATTGGCGGACTGATGTGCGGGTCGAACGCTTTGTCGCTAAAAATATAGAATCGCCGAGCGATATTATCTACGGCAATGGCCAGCCCAGCACCAAGGACATTAACCGCCATAACGAAGAACTAAGTATATCCGGAAATATGGCTCACCACCAGTTATCCGTAAAAGGTTATACCGCCGAAGAAAACAACTATAACTATACCCTGGTTTCGGGCGGCCAGCTTATTGTGCCGTACCTTTCTTTCCGGAGTGCCACCACCTGGAAAGGCCTCCAAATAAAGGATGTATACAAACTAAACCAGCACGCCATCATTGTTGGCATCGACCATAATAATGCCGCTACCCGGTCGCGCTCTTTTAATAGTAACGGCCTGGAGCGGGCGCCTTACTCTCCCAGCTACAACCTGGTTAGCACCGGGTTTTACGTACAGGGGCAGTTCCGGCTGTTGCAGGATAAATTTATCTTAAACCCGGGAGTGCGCTACGACCGCATCACCTACGATGTAAAGGAAACCCCGCTTCTGAACACCTACGCGCCAGGTAAAGAAACCAACCCCTTTGTAAGTCCCAGCCTGGCGGTGCAATATAATTTATTGTCGCCGTTAACGGTGCACACCACTATGGGCCGGGCCTTTGTTACGCCGGATGCTTATAATTTAGCGGGTTACTCGGAGATAGTGGCGGCGAACGGCCAAGCAGCAGTAAGTCAGGGCAATCCGGACCTGCAACCCGAGAATAGTGTCACCTGGGATGCTGGTCTGCGCTTCGAAAAAAGAGAGTTAGGCTTAAGCGCTGATGTTACCTATTTCCGGACCCACGTGAATGACCGGATAACCACCCAACGAACCATTCCCACGACTGAAGAAAGAACCGAGAGCGGTAATATTATTGCTTCCCGTACTACTTACATCAACGCGAACGAAGGAAACATCCGGGGCTGGGAAATAGAACTGGGCTACGATTTTGGGGCCCTGCACGACTATCGGTATTCCCTCCGTTTATTTACCAATGCCACCCATACAAACAAAGCCGAAGAAGTAACCAACAGTGCGGACGGAACCAGAACGGTAGGGGAAATTTTTAACGTGGCTGATTTAACCGCCAACTACGGTTTGGAATACGATAACCTGGCCGGGCTGAATCTGCGCCTGAACGGCCGGTACGTAGGCAACCGGATGGACACCGATTTTACCGACCCCAAAGCGCCGCAAATAGAATATCCTGCTTTTATGGTTTTAGACCTAACGGCAGCCTATACTTACGCGCAACAGCATACCCTTAGCCTGCTGCTGAATAATGTAACCGACGAAAACTATTACGAAAAGCGGGGATTTAATATGCCGGGCCGAAACCTGAACCTCCGGTACAGCTTCACCTTTTAATCATAATAAAACCGGTTCCGGTACCAGGTTGGCACCGGAACCGGTTTTAAATTTATTTTTAAAGTAGTAAACAAAACATGAAAATATACACAAAAAAAGGCGACAAGGGCACCACCGGGTTATTCGGGGGCAAGCGGGTTTACAAAGATGAGGTGCGGGTAGAATGCTTTGGCACTTTAGACGAGGTAAACTCTACCATTGGTTTGCTGCGGGTAAAGCTGGGGCCGGACCATGCCTGGCAACCCAACCTGCACCGGATTCAGAAAGATTTAATGGACATGATGTCGCACCTGGCGCGCCCTTCGGATGCTACTAAAATCAATACCAATCCCATGCCGGAAGAAGGTGCTGCTTTTTGTGAATCCTGGATAGACGAACTGGAAGCCGGCATGACCTCGGCCTCGGATTACTTTTTATTACCGGGCGGCAACGAGGTATCGGCATTGTGCCACGTAGTACGTACCCAGATGCGGCGCGGCGAACGCCGGTTGGTAACATTAATGAAAGAAGATGAGGTGCACGAGGCCATTCCGGCTTATATCAACCGGCTCTCCGACTTGTTTTTTACCTTAGCCCGGGCCGAAATGGATAAAGCCGGGGTAGCCGAAGAAAAATGGCAATTATTTTTATACAAGCGCTTTAAAAAAGCGGAACCAGGTATCGAAGACAAATAATGATACTATTTATCACCGGAGGCGTGCGCAGCGGTAAAAGCCGTTTTGCCCAGGAACTAGCCTTAAGCCTGAGCCCCAACCCGGTTTACCTAGCCACCGCTAAAATCTGGGACGACGACTTTCAGGAACGGGTAAACCGCCACCAGGCCGAACGGGGACCGGAATGGGTGAACTACGAAGCTTACCAGGACCTGCACTTGCTTCCGCTGCAAAACCAGACAGTGGTAATTGACTGTGTTACGCTCTGGCTCACCAATTCCTTTGTTGATACGGATAACGACCTGGAAAAATCGCTGGCGGCTTTTAAAAAGGAAATTGCATATGTAACGCAACTGGCCGGCACTTTTATCATTATTTCGAACGAACTGGGCATGGGGCTGCATGCCGATACCGCAGTTGGCCGGAAGTTTACGGATTTACAGGGTTGGGCGAACCAGTTTGTAGCTGCCCGGGCCGAAGAAGTTATTTTTATGGTTTCGGGTCTGCCTTTGTATTTAAAGAAGAGAACCGGTAATGATTAAAGTAGCAGAGTAAAAGCAAAATAATTCGGGTAAAAATTAATCTGACTCACTGTGCCACAACCTTCCTCATATTTATTAGAAGATATTTTTAAGGCCCGGCGCGATACCCGCCACTTCACCCCCGAGCCGGTACCAGCCGAGGTTCTGCAAAGAGCTTTACAGGCCGGGCATCTGGCGCCCTCCGTAGGTTTAACCGATGCCACCCGGTATTATATTATTAAATCGCCTGAGGTGAAGCAGGCAATAAAGCACCTGTTCGGGGAATATAGCCAAAAAGCCGCCGGTCAAATCCAGAACGAAGAGCAGAAAAAAGCTTATGCTGCATTAAAAATCGAGGCCATAGTAGAGGCACCGCTGGGCCTGGTAGTCTGTTATGACCGTTCGGTTGCAAATAATTTTACCATTGGTACCGTGGCCAGTAACGATACCCTCAAGTTCAGTGCGGTTTGTGCGGTACAAAACATCTGGCTCTCGCTTACCGAACAAGGTTATTCCATGGGTTGGGTGTCTATTTTGGATTATTACCGGTTTAAAAATATATTGGGGTTGCCCGAGGAAATGGAACCGCTGGGTTATTTCTGCGTGGGAAAACCCGCTACCGATTATGATAACCAACCCATGCTGCAGCAACCGGGCTGGAAACAAAAATCCACCGGCCCGCTGGTAACCGAAATAGATACTTTTGTTAAATCCAGTCCGGCAGTATCTAAAATTCGCCACTTTAAACCAGCCCAACCGGAAGCCCTGGCCTCTGAATTGCAGCACATTATCGACCATAAAACCAAACCTTTAGGCGCTTTAGGAGAACTGGAAAAACTTGCCTTACAAATTGGCCAGGTTTTTAATACTACTTCGCCCCAAATAAAGAAGCCCCACGTGGTGGTGTTTGCCGCGGACCATGGCATTGCGCAACACGGCGTGAGTGCATACCCGCCCGAGGTAACCAGCCAAATGGTGCAAAACTTTGTAGCGGGTGGTGCCGCTATTAATGTGTTTTGCAAACAGCACGGCCTGGCCCTTTCGATTGTAGATGCCGGCGTAAATTACGACTTTGCCCCTAACCTCACCCTAATTAATCACAAAATGGGCCGGAGCACCCAATCCTTTTTAAACGGACCGGCCATGACGCTGGACCAGGTGCACACGTGCCTGCAAAAAGGCGCCGCCGTGGTAAAAGATATATTTCAGCAGGGCTGCAATACCATTGGTTTTGGCGAAATGGGTATTGGCAATACTTCGGCGGCGGCGGTATTAATGAGTTTGCTAGGCCAGGTTCCACTTGAACAATGCATTGGGAAAGGCACGGGCGTGGCAGAAGAAAAGCTCCTGCGCAAGCGGCAAATTTTGCAGCAGGCTATTTTAAATTACTCCGGGGAAGCCGATATTTATGAGGTAATGGCTCATTTCGGCGGTTTTGAAATCCTGCAGATGGCCGGAGCTATGTTAGAAGTTTATAAAAACAACATGCTGATTCTGGTGGATGGATTTATTTCCAGTGTGGCCTTTTTGTGTGCTTTTAAAATAAACCCGGCCGTAAAGCAAAATGCGGTTTTCTGCCACGAGTCCGACGAAGCCGGCCACCAACTTTTACTCCGTTTACTGGAGGCAAAACCACTCTTGCAACTAGGTATGCGCCTGGGCGAAGGAACCGGGTGTGCGGTGGCCTATCCGCTCGTGCAAAGTGCCGTGGCTTTTCTAAACGAAATGGCTAGTTTTGAAGATGCCGGCGTAAGTAACCAAGCGTAGATGAAACGGGAACTCGCTATATTCTTTACAGGGCTTCAATTCTACACCCGGCTCCCCGCACCTTCCTGGGTAAGGTTTAACGAAGAATATTTAACCCAGGCCACCCGCTACCTGCCCCTAATAGGTTGGCTGGTTGGTTTTTTCGCGGCTATTATTTTCTGGGGTGCTTCCTGCCTTTTTTCAGTTCCGCTGGGCGTGTTGTTTTCCATGGCTGCTACTATTCTTTTAACCGGCGCTTTTCACGAAGATGGATTAGCCGATGTGTGTGACGGTTTCGGGGGAGGCTGGACGAAAGAAAAAATTCTGGCTATTATGAAGGACAGCCGCGTAGGTACTTACGGCGTAGTGGGACTGGTACTTACCCTTTTAGCTAAATTTCTGGCGCTGGAGCGGCTTGCAGGTATTTATCCGGAACAACCGCTTACGCTGGGGCTTATATTTATCGTAGCTCACTCCCTCAGCCGCTATACCGCTGCTACCTTTATCTTCACCCACCCGTATGTTCGTTTCTCCGACGACAGTAAAGTAAAACCGGTAGCCCGGACAGCAGATAAAAATAATTTGATTGTAGCAACGGTGCTGGCCCTAGCTCCCCTCCTGGCGCTTATGCTGCTATCCCACAAAATATTTTTTTTATCTTTAATAACTCCCCTTTACCTAATTAAACTTTACATGGGCCGTTATTTTACCCGTTGGATTGGCGGCTATACCGGCGACTGCCTGGGCGCTACCCAACAAATCAGTGAGCTTCTAATTTACTTAACCTTGTTACTGCTGTGAAAATTTACCTGATTCGGCACACCACGCCCGCTATACCCAAAGGCTTTATCTATGGCCGGACGGATGTACCCTTAGCCGATACTTTTAACCAGGAATTAAATACAATCCGGCAGAAGCTTCCCTCCGATTTAGATGTGGTTTATACCAGTCCCTCTGCCCGCTGCACCCGGCTAGCCGGAAGCATGGCGTTAGAATTTAAAACCGATGAACGGCTGTATGAAGTTAATTTTGGCCAGTGGGAAGGTAAATCCTGGGATACGGTTGAACCTAAAGCTTTGAATACCTGGATGGAGGATTTTGTAAATACCCCGCCGCCGGAAGGTGAAAGTATGGTTCAGATGCAGGAACGGGTTTTAAGTTTCTGGCAGGAACTGCTGTTGCAACCCTTTGCTAAAGTGGCGGTGGTAACGCACGGAGGCGTTATCAGGCTTATTTTAGCTTATATCAACAATATTCCGCTTAAAGTTTCTTTCGACCTTAAAATAAGCTATGGTGATATTTTCCTTATAAAAACAGCCTTTGCAGGAAAACTGCTAATCGAGCATTTATGATGAAAAGTAATTCCCGGGAAGTTGAAACTTCGTTTACGAAAAATGCAACAGTTTACCGGAGTAATTTAAATTGGTCGCCACTGTTTTCAGAAAGAAGGTAAAGCCAGCCTTCGCTTGTTTTAATGTAGATAGGGCCGGATACCCAATGGGGGGCTAATTATACTCCTGATACCTGTTTTCTCCTACAGCCGGGTTACACGTGAACGAGAAGTCAGAACCCCGTACTCTTTCAGTTCCATCGTTATTTCAGGGCTGATATCAGGGTATTAGCTAAACCAACTCTTTCTCCAAACTAAACAAGGCGCTTAAACCTTCTAATAAAGCCTCCGATTCGCCGCGCTGGCAAGCAGCTTTTAGTTCCAGCACTGGCAGCTTTACAATTTTATTCAGGATATTTTTGGTAATTGTTTCTATTAATTGCTGTTCGGCTGGGCTGGCTTTTTTCAGAGCCCGGGCTATTTCCTGCTGCCGGATTTGCTCCAGCTGGTTTTTAAATTGCTGAATAGCCGGTGATATCACCATTTCTCTGGCCCAGGCGGTAAACTCGGCAATGGCTTCGGCAACAATCTTTTGTACCTGCGGGATAGCGGCTAGTCGGAGTTCCAGGGCGGCGGTGGCCCGGTTTTTTATGGTATCCACGTTATAAACCTCCACCCCGGCCAGTGCCGAGAGGCGGTCGTCGATGCTGCGTGGCATAGATAAATCTATAAAATACTTAGGGGTAGTTAAAACTTCTACCACATCTTCTTTTCGAAGGAAAAAGCAATCGCCGGGTACCGCTGAAATAACAACATCGGCTAACCCGATTTCGATGGGCAAGCTTTCCCAGTAAGCCGCTTGCGCATTGGCTCTTTGGGCTAGTTCCAGGGCTTTGTGATGGGTGCGGTTAACGATAACAAGGTTATTTATTTTCGACTTCTGGAAATTGAGACATATATTTTTGCCCATATCGCCTACCCCAATCATTAGTACCCGGGCGTTTTCGGTATGCTTCGTTAACTCTTCTACCAGTTCTACGGTGGCGTACGAAACCGACGCGGCCCCATCCCGGAAAGCGGTTTCGTTCACTACCCGCTTATTCGCGAAAAATATAGTATGCAGCAAGCGGTGCAAAAAAGGCCCGGCCATTCCGGCACCGACCGACCATTGATACGCATTTTTAACCTGGTTCAGGATCTGAAAATCGCCTACCACTTGCGATTCCAGGCCCAGTGCCACCGCGAATAAGTGTTCAACTGCTCGGGCGTGCTCGTTTATACGCTGAAAATAAGGATTAACTTCATTAATGCCGATAAACCCCTTTTCAATGGCAATTAGTTTGATAATTTCGCGGGAAAAGTCTTTCTCGGCAGCATAATATACTTCGGTACGGTTGCAGGTAGACAGCACCAGTACATCGGTAGCACCGGTAAATTCTTCTATTTTATCCAGCAGGTTTTTACAAGCTATCTCATTTAAAGATACCAATTCCCGAATGGCAATGGGCGCATTTTTATAAGATAAAGTAAGCGCTTTAAACTGGTTTTGCATGGTCTGGTTATTTCTCTACAAATTTCTGCAAACCCTAACCCGTAAAACATGATCTAGGTCAGTATTTTTGACGATTGATGTCATGTAGGTTGGAATTAAACCAAAGCATGGCAGTTACGAAAGCCACTAATTATATTCACAACTATATTGGTTTGTGTCAGATGATAACAATTGATACGGTAGAAGATCAATTTTTATAGAAATCTTGCTTAACATAAGACAACTTATAAGCCCAGTACTTGGGCTGAAAAGCACTTTACAGGTGTGGTTGGGCGAATTATATTTCTATTAAGTGAGTAACTAAAATTTAAAAATTAATGGTATACTCTGTTACTTTACCCTGCGGGCAATAAATATCAAAACTTTCCTCTTTCATTACATTATTCTTTTTTACTACCCATTTTATTTTAGTAATATTATTAGCAGCAGTCTTATATTTATAAGTTCCGCATATATTTTCCCCAATAAGTTCACCTGCAAAAACGCCACCTTGACTTACCTCAGGGGCCCCACAGTTTTTTAATAATGACCGGTGGGGAGAAAAATCTGAATCTAAAGGATCAACCGCGCTAATATAAAAATAATCATTTGCGGAGAATGGATTCACATTTTTAAAATGGATCAATAAAGTAGCAGTAGGTAAAAGGTAAATTTTATATGGGGTGTTTCGGTAATTTTTCAATTCATTGATCGGAATTGTTAGGGGACTATTAAAGGTTTCATAATTATCATTAGTAAAGGTAAAAACACGAGGGTCTACTTGAGTGGCACCTTCAAAAACTTTTAATTTACATTCAAAATTTCCTTGTGCATCACTGGTGGCAGAGCCAGCTACTTTACGAGTACCAAAAAAACCAACAGGTCCAATAGCGTCAAAATTCAATTCCATATTTGCAATTGGCTGCTGTGTTATTTCATCTAAAACCGTTCCTTTTATATGATATTTATATATAGGTTCTTTCTCACAGGAGGTTAAAAGGAACAAAATCAGGAATAGTAAATTAAAGGTCTTCATAATATCAAATACTTCTTAATGATAGTATTGCAAATATTGTAAATAATCAAATATAATTATATATTTATTTAAAATTATTAGACTTTGGTAATCTCGAAATAAAAGCCTATTTATCTTATTATTAATATATTATTATGACTTAATCAGAATTTTAAATTAATAATTTTCTTATGTATGAAGTATTAATATTTCGACTAACTAACGAATAAATGGAGAATTGGCCCTAAAGATGGATATGCAGCTCTCTTTTCCCAATTTAATAATCTTTTCAGTATTACAGCAAACTAGGCGTCCCCCCTCTTTTCCTTCCCTTAAATATAACAAAAGTCAGAAAACTAGGTCTATTTAACATAAGATTAGTTAGCGGAGAATACCCCTTTCCAGCCCCTTAACAAAACTTCTTTAGAGCCTTTTTCTGGTACTGTTACCAGAAATAAGAATGGCGCAGAAGTTACTTCCGTGTCTTCTTAGTCATTTTGTAAATAAGACCAGATAATTCAATCGTTAGAAAAGAATTAATAGAAGCTATTATAATAGTTAACCTAAGAAGTTGATGCAATAAGGAAGTAAATCTGCACCATAGTGGCAGAACTAAATATAGCAGTTAAATTTGTTGGTGTCAGGCGAAAACACCATAGCCTCAGTCAGGTCAAGAGATTTTTATTTCCCAAGTTCATATTTTAACCATATCAAACGCTTTATCTGGTCATCCTGAGCCTGTCGAAGGACCTTACTCGTACCGATTATGCCAGGTAAGACCATGCTTGCCAAGCTCGCATGCCCATAAAGTACCAGTTAGATCCCTCAACAAGTTCGGGATGACCTGTTTTTTCCCTTAGCCTGACCGTTATGGTGAAAACACCAGACACGGCAGAGAAAATCAAATCGTTAATCTGTCCAGCGCCACTCGCCGGCTATTTGCAAAGGCTCTTTCAAGTTGTTTTTCAGCAGGAAAGCTCTGGTTTCGGCGTCGTTTAAGTGTTTGGCGGGTATTTTTGGCACATCGGCCAAACCATACACCAGCATGCTGCTAAACCGAACGGTATTTTTCAATCCTTTTTCATCTACCAAATCAAAAGAATCGCAATCGGCGTGGTAGCATTCGCGGCCATTATGGGGCAATTGGCCGCCAAACGAGCCGCCCGTCGGCACTCCGTATAACATAAACGACTGGTGATCGCTGTGCAAACCAGCCCGGTGGCTAAAGCTGTTTTTAAAGGTGGTATCTAACTTGCTGGCCAGGGCACCAATGGCCTGGAACAACGGTTTACAAGCTTCGTCGGTAGCATTGTAACCCTTAGGGTCATTAGTCATGTCGTAATTAAGCATAAACGCTACTTCATCGATGGCTTTACTTTTTATGGCTTCGGCTACGTAAGCTTTAGAACCCAGCAAACCTTCTTCTTCGCCCATAAACAAGACAAATTCTACGGTACGTTTAGGCTGTAAACGGAGGGCTTTAAATGTACGGGCCATATCAATCACCGAAAAAGAACCAATGCCGTTATCAATGGCACCGGTGGCCAGGTCCCAGGTATCGAGGTGCCCGCCTACTACTATTTTCTCGTTAGGCAATATTTTTCCCGGTAAAGTAGCTATTACATTCCGGGCTTTTATTAAACCCGAAAAATTGGTCATATCAATGGTAGCGAGTAACGGTCCGGATGCTAATTGTTTTTTTAACTGCAGGCCATCTTCTTTACCAATGCATACGGCCGGAATAGGAATTAATTTACCCGTAACGGAAGCGGTGCCGGTCAGTAAAGTCCCGCCGGCTACGGTGTTGATGATAATAATACCGCTGGCCCCATATTTTGTAGCCAGGGCCGTTTTTTCGGAACGGTGCAGGGTACCCGTTCCCGGCGCCGAACCGGGCAAAACACCCAAGTATACCAGGGCAATTTTACCGGTAACGGCATTGGGCCGGGCCTGGTAATCAGTTTCCAGCCCATTGCCCATATCTACTACGGCGGCGGTCAGATCAGCTTTTACCGGCGAATGGGCCAGTGATACCGATTTAATATTTTGTAAATGAGAGGCATCGGCGCCTACTTGTACCCGCAACTGGCCCCGGCTCCAGCTCTCTACTTCAAAAGGCTGATACCGAACTTCTTTAAAGCCATACTCCTTTAACAAATTAAAAGCATAGTCTTCCGCTTTTTTGCCGTTCTCCGACCCGGTTAAGCGATGACCAATGGTGGCGGAGGCCTGCTGTAAGGTGCGGTAGGCCTTCGAGTTATTTTGCACTTCGGTATTAATGCGGCTAAAAACTTTTTCCCAGGCCGGGTTCTCCTGCGCTACCACCCCAAGCGTTGATAAAACCGCGCAAAGACTAACCAATATCTTCTTTATCATCATATAAATATAACTAAGTTAACACGTAAGAATAAAGTGGGGAAATTACAGATAAAACGGCGGCGTAAAAATTATTCAGCAGCATTTCTTCTATACTATACGGCCGCAATCTCCCGGGTTCTTTTGGCTTTAAAATGATATTTTACCAATAAGCCTAAAGTAAACATGTAAAGATTACAGTATGAAATAATACTTTAAAAGTTTAATTCAAAAAAATGTTTGTACATGCAACTACAATCTAAATCATTTTTATTAGTATTCGTATATGATACTTAAAACAACAATTTTACATTTACCGCTATGGACTTAGATTTCACCGGATTTATACAAACAGAGTGCGGAAAAAAATTCAAAATTGATATTTTTGAACAGTTAGCGGGTGGCGTCATCCAAAGCGATACTTTTTTAAATAATCCTTCTTACGTGCCCCCTACCTTTTGTCTGTACAGGGCTATAACTGGTTTGTACCTCTTACAAACTACGCGCTTCGATACGGAAGATCAGAGCCTGAAAACTTCTTATAAGGTAATATCTGAAGCAGAAGCAGTGCCCTACTTGGATAATTGCGCTATAAAATATTAGGACTTTCCGGCTTTTCACGGGTCAGCCTGATTGACTGGCCAGTGGTTTAAATGAGCTTAAAAGAAGCAATCACGAAGGCAAAAATTCTTATAAATATTTACTTTTACCTCAGCATACTACCTACTGTCGCAGGCTCATGCGTTTTATACTTTATAATGATCGGCCGTTTAGATCTAAGGCGTTAGTCTTCCAAAAAATTTAAGTCTTTTCCAAACGTTTCCTCCAGTTTCCAAAGAGCTAAAAGCGCAAGGGTTACCGTAATACCGCCCACCAAAGCGGCACTGCTTATAATACCGAACTGGGTTTTAAAATAAAGAAAAAGCAGCGTAATAATATTTACACTGCCCCGTACAAAATTTGGCACTGTTGTGGCGACAGTTGCCCGCAGGTTAGTACCAAATTGTTCGGCGGCAATGGTTACAAACAAGGCCCAATAACCAATAGAAAACCCTAAACCAGCACAAACCCAGTACAACCAGGCAGCCGACGTAATAGGTACAAACAAGTAAATACAGATCAGCAGGCTGGTAAGCAAGATAAATGTAAGTACTACTTTTTTCCGGCTGCGCATAAGCTGACTGAATAAACCGCTGGACAAATCACCGATGGAAAGCCCGATGTAGGCGCACATAATGGCTTTACCAGCCACAATGGGCGTGGCAATGCCCAAAGCCTGGCCAAACTCCGGCGACAAGGAAACCAAAAACCCGATTACAAACCAGATGGGCAAACCAATAAGGATACACCGCAAGTATTTAAAAAACTGGGGGGCCGAAGAAAATAATTGCATGAAATTGCCCCGGGCAACCGGTTTTTCTTTTACCTCTTTAAAAATACCGGATTCAAAAACACTTACCCGCATCAGTAACAACAATATACCCAAACCGCCGCCAATAAAATAAGCAACTTGCCAATCAAAAATATCGGCCACAAAGTAGGCCAACACCGCCCCCAAAACGCCAACCGAAGCTACCAGCGAAGTACCGTAACCCCGTATTTCTTTCGGCAAAATTTCGGCTACCAACGTTATACCGGCTCCTAATTCACCGGCCAAGCCAACGCCCGCAATAAAACGGAAAACAGCGTATTGGCCGACACTCGTTACTAATCCGTTGGCGATATTTGCCAGCGAGTAAAGCAAGATAGACCCAAATAAAACCGAAAGCCGGCCTTTTTTATCGCCCAGTATGCCCCAGAGCACCCCGCCTACCAGCATTCCGGCCATTTGCATGTTGATGAGAAACAAACCATCGTCGAGCAATCTTGCTTCGGGCACCCCTAAGTATTTAAGACTAGGCACCCGCACAATACTAAAAAGCAACAAATCATAAATATCTACGAAATAGCCTAAGGCTGCTACTATTACGGGTATTTGCAGGAGCTGCTTGAGCTTGGAAGGCGGAGTCATGTTAGAGTCTTTTTCTGGTTTAATCTTTTCAGTTGAATTATCTTTGAAATAATGGTACTTGAATCGTGAGCATGGCGGCGCCAAAAACCCCGGCACTATCGCCTAATTTAGGTTTAAGTAATAAAATATCCGGATGGGTATTAAACACGTATTTTTTTACGGCTTCGGCTCCTTCGTGGTAAAGTACATCTATATTGCCCACGCCACCGCCAATAATAATAGCATCGGGGTCCAGGATATTAACCAATACGGCCAAGCCTTTGCCAAAATAATGCACCATTCGTGCCACGGTTTTAGTTGCGTAGGGATCGTTACCTGCCTGATAGCGCTCCATAATAACCGGCAGCTTCACCTCCTCGCCACTCAAACTGGTATAATACCGCTGCAAAGCCGGCCCCGATAAAATGGTTTCTACACAACCTGTTTTGCCGCAGTAACATTGTTCGCCCGCTTCGTCCAGGATATTATGGCCCCACTCACCCGCAATGCCCTGCCGCCCGTAGATTACTTTGCCGTTTACCACAATACCGCCGCCTACACCGGTACCTAAAATCAATCCTAACACTACTTCGGCCTGGGGCATTTTATCCGGTATAATACCTAAATGCGTTTCGGCTAAAGCAAAGCAATTGGCATCGTTGGTAATCACCAGGGGCAAACTTAAAAGCGCTTCCAAATCATTTTTAAAAGGCTTGCCGTTGAGGCAGGTGGTATTGCTGTTTTTTAAAGTTTGCGTAGCCGGGTCTAAGGATCCGGGCGTACCTAAACCGAGCACCGTTGGTTGCAAGCCTGTTTCGGAAATTAACAGTTGTACTAATTTTTGTATTTGCTGCAGGATATGCGCATAGCCCTGACTGGCCTCGGTTGGCACCCGTAAACGACTTAAAACCCGGTAAGAAGGGGCCGGCTCCAGCACTACTCCTTCTATTTTAGTTCCCCCTAAATCAATCCCCCAAAGTGCTTGTGTCATATAGTTTGTTTGCGTTATCAGGTTTTTAAAAAACAAGTTATAAATATATAAATTAAAAAATATGGCCGGTGCTTTCCAGCAACTTATTCCGTATTAGGGCATAAAAAAAGCTTTGGCTTAAAATTAAACCAAAGCTTTTGCTTATTTATTTTTGGTTGCTTATTTGCCCGCCGTAAATTTATAAATTTTACCTTCGGCATAATTCAGTACGTATAAACCATTTTTACTGTCTTCGCCAAAAGAAGAAACCGGTCCGCTCATTTTTGTGATCAGCTGGTTACTAACTTTCTTTTTACCGTTGTACGTAAGGGCCCAGATGTTGCCGCTCACGTAATCGGCGTAGATATATTTACCTTCCAGACCCGCTAAATTCTTATCGCGGCAAACGTAACCTCCCGTAATAGAGCGGCCCGTGTCGGAACCTTGCTGGTAAGAATGAATGGGCAATATTAAATTACTTTCGTCGCAGGTACCTTTTTCAAAGCATTCGTCGGCTTCCATAATGCGCCAGCCGTAGTTGCCGCCTTTTTCGATTATGTCTACTTCTTCAATTTTGTTTTGTCCTACATCGCCGGCCCATAAAGTCCCGGTAGTCCGGTCGAAGCTGAAACGCCACGGATTACGCATGCCATACGCGTAAATTTCTTCCCGGAAACCTTGGGTATTGCCCCGGAACGGATTATCGGCCGGAATGGCATATTTCCGGTTGCCCGCCGTATTATTTACATCAATGCGGATAATCTTACCCAATAATTCTTTGCGGTTCTGGCCATTATTCTGCGGATCACCACCGCTACCGCCATCACCGGCTGCAATATACAAATAGCCATCGTTGCCAAAAGCCACTTTACCCCCGTTGTGGTTTGAGTAAGGTTGGCGGTAGGTAAGCAGTACTTCTTCGGTTGCAGGATCGACTTTATTGGGGTTAGCCGGATTTACTTTAAACCGGGAAATAGCCGTTTCCAGGGGGTTGCCCCGGGTGTAATTTACATAAAAATAACCGTTGGTTTTAAAATCAGGATGAAACGCCAGCCCCAGTAAACCGCGTTCGCCCCCACTTACCACTTTACTGGTAATATCTAAAAACACCGGAGCTTCTTTTACATCGGCTTGATTGGGGAATACATGAATTTTACCTTCCTGAGCAATTACAAATATCCGGTCGGTTCCATCCGCCGGACTTGTTAGTTCCACGGGCATATTAAACGTTAAATTAGGATAGGCCGCCGTTAAGGTATAAGATGCGGCGGAGGTGGTTGGAGCAGCAGGTGTTGTTGCGGCGGCAGGCGTTGTTGTGGCGGCTGCTGTATTGTTTTCGGATTGCTGGGCTTGGCTATCGCAACTGCTTAATGCTACCAAAAAACTAAAGCCAATGGCCAAACTGTATTGTTTCATGCTTTTTTTCAGATTTATACTTAGTGCTTTATACATAAATTCTTTTCTGTATTTATTTCAGCATACGTTAAAATAAGAATCAGAACAAAATTTTAAATTTATTTTTTTGAATAAAGCCTTTAAACCGGTTGTTTCTACGGATAAATTGGTGAGGTCTGGCACCCGCTATTGCTTTGCCAGCGCGGTAAAAGTAAATTACTACGACATTTAAGAAATAAATACGTATAGCAGAACTAAAAAAAAGCCCAAACCACTTGAACCACGTGCTGCACCGAATATATAGCCAACGCAATAGCGAAATAAAACGCACCATGTTAAACCAACGGCCCGTTGTAATTTGGTTTACCGGCTTACCCGCCTCCGGTAAAAGCACGTTGGCCTCTCACCTGGAAAACACCTTACTGGAAAAGGGCTACCTTTGCCAGTGGCTGGACGGCGACAATTTGCGCAACGGCCTTACGCAGGACCTGGGTTTTACCGAAGAAGAGCAAACCGAAAATATTCGCCGGAGTGCCGAAGTAGCTAAATTATTTTGGGAAAGCGGCCTGATTACCATTTGCTCTTTTATCAGCCCTACCCACGAAGTACGGAGCAAAGCCCGGCAGATAATCGGATCGGTTAATTTTTTGGAAGTATATGTAAATTGCCCTTTGGAAGTATGCGTGCAGCGCGACGATAAAAACATGTATAGCAAAGCCTTACGGGGAGGGGTTACCAATTTAGTGGGCGTCGATTTTCCGTACGAAGCGCCCCGCCATCCGTGGCTCCAATTATACACGCATTATTATTCAGTGCCGGATTGCCTGAATAGGATTTGGGAAATCTTAGAACCCCGCATAAAAGCAGAATAAAAAGATTTATCAGGCAGTTTACCGAATGTTTAGGTTTTCGTAGTACATTTAGTTTTCTGAATAGTAAGCCCGCCAGGGCTGTTCTGTTCTATTTTAACTTTAAACTAAAACCCGATTTACCTGTGCATTGCTATTCCTCTTGTTCTTTCTTCTCTCCTGTTGGATTTAAAAATAAAAGTTTTGTTTTTATTCTGTTATTAAGCCTTTGGAGCAGTGCTTGCCGCCAGAGTCAGCCCAAAGAAAACCCACAGTCCGGAAACGCCAAAACTAGTGTTAAAAAAGATTCGGTTGCGGTAGCTACCCGGCAAGATACCGCTAAAGTGGTAAAACCAGACTCCACGAAAATTGCTGCTACGGCGCCTAAAGCCGAGAAATCAGATAGTGTTAAAAAAACGGCTGGTTTGCCGGGTTGGCCGGTAAAAGGCCCGGAACCACTACCGGGCGCTATTTTACCGGATAACCGGATTATTGCTTTTTACGGCAATCCGCTTTCTAAAGGTATGGGCATTCTGGGGGAATTGGAACCGGAGCAAATGTTCGCCAAATTAGATAAAGAAGTAGCCGCCTGGCAAAAAGCCGACCCTAATACCCCGGTAAAACCGGCTTTTCACGTAATTGTGGTTACTGCGCAAGGCAAGCCCGGACCGGGTGGTAAATACCGCTTGCGGATGTCGGACTTTGTAGCTGAACGGGTAATGGGCTGGGCCGAGCAAAAAAACGCTTTGGTGTTCCTGGATATTCAAATCGGACAAAGCACCTTACAGGAAGAGATACCCCGTTTGGCTAAATTTCTGCAGCACCCCAACGTACACTTAGGTATTGATGCCGAGTTCGCCCTGAAAGCCGGCCAGGTGCCGGGTAAGCGAGTGGGCACTTTTGATGCCAAGGATATAAATTACGCCTCTCAATTTCTCGCTAACCTGGCTCAGGAACACAATTTACCTCCAAAAGTACTCGTAGTACACCGTTTTACGCAGCGTATGATTACCAATTACCGCAATATAAAGTTAGATCCGCGGGTACAAATTGTAATGCACATGGATGGATGGGGAAATAAAACTTTAAAAAGTGATTCTTACTACCACTATATTCAGAAAGAGCCCGTGCAGTTTACCGGTTTTAAATTGTTTTATAAAAATGATGTCCGGAAAAAAGGTTGGAAACTGATGCAACCCGAAGAAGTATTGCAACTGAATCCTAAGCCATTGTACATTCAATACCAGTAAGCTATAAATAAAAAAGTCCTGTATTTATACAGGACTTTTTTATTTATAGCTTTTAAATCTGCTTTAGTAGATATGTAAATTTAGTTTCGGGATATCATCAACCATACTTATATCGTAAAAGAAAGCTGAGTACCGGCTTGCTTAGATATAACCCAGTTTAGGGCTTTTCTGGGTTAGCTTTTGCAGGCTTTGGCTCAATACAAAACTTTCGTCCAGGTACAGTTCTCCAATGTACGGCGGCATCTCCGGATTGGCCAGATGGATATAATCTTTCAGAAAATTTGAAAAAATCTCTTCCAGAAAAGGGGAATAAGGTACGTACTTCAGCAGGAAGTTAGTAATGGATAATAAATGATTTATTTGGGCATCGCGCGAATAAGCCGCCAGTTCCAAAGGTTCAAAAAATTGCCCTAATTGCGAAATCTCTGCTACCTGCTGGTAGCTAGCAATTGTATTGTTCAGTTTATTTATAATTACCCGGTAAAATCTATCATCGGCCATATCCTACTGCAGCGAATTTTTCCACTTCGACATTTTTACGTATTTAAACCCAAAAAGGATCAGTATTTTTACATATAATAGTAAAATACTTAAACTTTTTTTCTTGCGGTTTGTTTTGCGCTCCCTAGGAAACTTCTAAATGCCTGTTAGCACTTATTATGCGCAAATTTTAGTTTTAGTAATTACGATGAAATTTGCATAAGGCTGCCTATCGGCAGGCTACAATTTTTATACTAAACGTTAAATTGAAATGCAACCATTTGTTTAAACTTTGGGGTCATCTATTATAAAAAATTGTAATTATGAAAAATCAACTACAATTAGCGTTCCTCTTATTGCTACTGCTATTTAGCTGCGAAAAAGATAAACTGAGTAAGACCTTAGATTTTCAGCAGTTTACAATTGAAGTTCCCGCAAATTGGGACAGCTATTCAAAGCCAGGTATCGATTCAAAAGTGGGAGGGATAAAAAATGGGAAAAATAAATTAGAATATGACTATGGTTGGTATTCCTATGCCTTTAAAAATGAAACAACCGCAACACATACTCGAACATCAATAACTATTGACGGAAAACCAGCCCTAATAGTACAGCCAATAATTAAAGGACAAGGTGTTATTGGTGTATATATTCAAGTTGACAGCCAAAATAAATTCAGCCTGTCTGGAAAGAACATCAAAAATGAAGAAACTGTCATAAAAATATTTAAATCAGTAAAGTTCTAAAATAAAGTCAGAAAACAATCGCCTGATCATACCTAGACGTTAGCTTCATCCCCGTTTAGTCCAGTCCGCGGTGCGTTAAATAATATTATTGCAGAAGAACCCAAGTATTTACTTCATAATGTTATTTATAAAGCTGTTATTTAAACAATATTAGCTAATAAAATCACTCTGCCATTTTCAGCAATTCTTACGCTTAATAAAGTTTCTATGAGAAAATTAACAAATCGGCGTAAGGTGATATTAGTGCTTATCTTTCTTTTTACCGGGCATTTGCCTTTGGTTACCTGGGGAGCAGAAAAATATAAAGTTGGTGATAAACTTTTTGTGTCGCCCACCCTGGGGGTAAATATGCGAAAGGCGCCGGACATCAAGGCTTCTATCCTGACTAATTTAAATTTTAATACTTTGGTAACAATTGTGGCTGATTCGCTGCCGGCTAAACCATTTCAGTTATCGGTTCCTGATTTTAATTCCGGTAAATTAACCTTACAAGGGCATTGGGTAAAAGTAACAGTTGGCAATACCACGGGTTATATTTTTGATGGGATGCTCTCGCATTTTAAAGGGCTGAAATTAGGAATTTATGAGGAGGAACCTTACTACATTGCTTTATTTGGTAAACCCCGCCTGCAGATTATTAAAAAGAGTAAAAATATACAAGGCAGAAAACTGGATTACGAAACCAAAATAATGTCCTATCCGCGCGGATTAGTGCTGGAATCTACCTTTGTTGATGATTGCTACGATGCGATATATACCTTTAATATCTCATTTAATGAAACATACTGGCTCGTGCATCGCTTGCTGTTGGATGCGGATGCCGTGCAGAACGTTAAATTTAAAAAAGAAAAAGATAAAACAATTTTAAGCTTCTACAGCTGCACCTAAGCAAGTTCATGCGTAAGTTTGTTAAGTATTATTTGCTGAGACAGAAAGGCTGGCACTAAGGGAAATATTACCCATTAATGCTATGAAAATATTTATCTTGGATACTGATCTGGAAGTAATATTCCAGAAAAAACAAGACTAACGTAGATAGAAACATTTGATTATGATGGCATTCCGCACGATTGGCTCCAAATAGAAAAACCTTAATCACAAAGATATAAAGACGGAAGGCGTGTGCTCCCGTCTTTATATCTTAAGAGGCTATAGACAAGATAGATCAACACTTATACTGCCACGGATTGTTGTAAGCGTTGCACGGCTTTTACTACCAAATTGGGGTCCATGGTGTTGGTTTCTACGCCGTGGCCAATGCTGGCTAAAAGCATAATGGTTAGTTTGCCGCCTAAATGCTCGCGAAATTCCTGCAAGCCATGCAACAAGCTATCCGGGTGAGTGGCATCTTCTAAATGAGCGGCCATTTCGGGCGCGTATAAGTCAAAGCCCAGGGTTTGGATAACCGTTAAAATTTCTTCTACTTCTTCGGCGGTTAATAAACCTTTTAAGTGCGAGTAAACCGAATCTAAGGCAATGCCAATGGAGACCGCTTCGCCGTGCCGGATTTGATAATTACTGAGTTGTTCCAGTTTATGCGCCGACCAGTGACCAAAATCAAGCGGGCGGGAAGAACCTTGTTCAAAAGGATCGCCGCTGGCAATGTGCTGCAAGTGCATTTGGGCACACCGGTAAATAAGATACTGCATGGCCGCCATGTCGCGCTGCGCAAGTTTTTCGGCGTTCTGTTGAATAAACCGGAAAAAAGTTTCGTCTTTAATCAAGGCTACTTTTATGGCTTCCGAAATACCAGCCCGCCAATCCCGATCTTCCAGCGTGGTCAGAAAATCAAAATCATTTAAAACCACGTAGGGGGGCGCAAAATTGCCCAGAAAGTTTTTCTTATTAAAGGCATTTACACTGTTCTTCACCCCGATACCCGAATCGTTCTGCGATAAAACAGTTGTAGGAATGCGGATATGCCGGATGCCCCGGTGGGCAACGGAAGCCACGTATCCTACCATATCCAATACCGCCCCTCCGCCAATAGCAGCCATATACGAGTGCCGGTCGATACCGTGCGTGTGCACCGCTTCGAGCAATTGCTGCACCAGTTCGGGTTGGTTTTTAGACTGTTCGCCGCCCGGCACTACCGTTAAGCCAGTTAAAGCTAAATCAGCCGCATGAGCCTGAAAATATGTTTTTATAACCGTTAACAACTCCGGGTGGGCCTCGGCTACGCCACTATCAATTACAAAAAACACCTTGCGGGGCCCTTCGGCATCGTCCTGTACCAATACTTCCCGAAACAAAGTATTGCCGGGGTTAAATAAGCCTTGGGTAAAATGAACCGTATAATTAAAAGAAACCTGAAATTTCTGTTCTAATGAAGATATATGCATTTATAGTTTACGCTAAAACAAAATTAAATGGTGGTGACCATTACCTATCTTAGTAACAAATTTGGGTATAAAGAACGTGCATTTATATTTATTTTTTTAATTGATGCCAACCAATTTAGCGGCAAGGTCTACAATCAGCCGTTGATATTAGGTAACAGCAAATTGTTTGGCCAAAAAGCGGGAAACCGGAAACAAGGCTAATACCAGCAAACCGTAAAGCCACCCGGCAAAACCGGCCGCAATAGTGGCATCCATTAAAATAAGCGCAATAACGCCGGCCTTAACCGCCAACCGGATATGCATGGGTTCTAGGGTTTTTAGGGCTTTGAGCAAAGGCGGGAAAATAAGGTAAATAAACAAAGCCAGAAAAGGCAAGGCGTATATTAATTTATATTGCTGAAGCCGCATTAACATAACAATACTGCCAATTACCAACAGGTACAAGATAACTGCTCCCGTTAAAATCTTTTTATCGCCACCGTGTACTTCGCCTTGGCTGATGGCGGTAATGGCCGCAATGTACACAATGGGAATAAGCGCCAGATACCAGTAAATCTCCACAGCTGATGGTACCGCACTTATACCTAATAAAAGGTTAAGTCCCCGGCAAGTCCCCATGTTGATAGGACCCAGAATAGAAAAATGCTTGCCTAAAGCATCGTACACCAAGGCAATAATCGCAATTAAAACGGCCAGCCCACCACTTAGCACCGAAACCTGGAAAGCGGCCGCAATTCCGCCTATCAGCAGCAAAGAACCCAGCAAAGTTGCACTAAACCGGCTGGCGGCACCACTCGGGATGGGCCGTTCGGGACGTTCAACCCGATCCAGATCAGCATCAAATACATCGTTAAATACTACGCCACCGCCGTATAAACCAATAGTTGCCAACACCAGCCAGAACAAAAAACGCAATTGCGGCTCGTTGGCGCTAAGCTGGCCGTCCTGCATTAGCATCATAACCGAACCGGACGCGGCAAAACCCAGCATAATATCGGCAATAGCAGTTATAATGTTGGCTGGCCGCATTAATACTAGATGGGCAAAAAATCGGTTCATGTTTAGCGGATTATACGGGCGTCATTTTCTTTTTCGCCGGTATCAATCCGGGGAGCCTGGCCACCGCGCAAAATAGAATTACCAGAAAACTTTAAACTTTGATCTACAGGACCCGCTTCTAACCAATCAGATTCCTGCATTTGCCCGCTTTGCCCAAAAGCGGCCAAGGCATTTTGGTAAGAAACCATGTGCACTGACTCTTCCGAAATACCTTTTTCCAGCATGAGTTGGGCCGTTTTAGGCACGGCCAACGGATCGCTGATCCCCCAGTCGGCGGCACTGTTAATCATGATGCGTTCGTGGCCATAGCGGCGCACAATTTCGGTCATGCGTTCGTTACCCATTTTGGTGTGCGGGTAAATGGTAAAGGCAGCCCAGAATCCCCGGTCCAGTACATCCTGCACCGTTTCTTCGTTGTTATGATCTACAATTACCATGGCCGGATCTAAACCGTGTTCCAAGGCTACCTCCATGCTTTTAATGGTACCTTTCTTCTTATCGCGGTGCGGCGTATGAATTTGCACGGGCAAGTTTACTTCTTTGGCCAGATCCAGTTGCAGGCGGTAAAATTTATCTTCGGCCGGCGTTTGGTCGTCATACCCAATTTCACCCACGCCTACTACCCCTTCTTTGAGTACAAATAGTGGTAACAAGTCCATCACTTCTTCGGCCAAAGCTTCGTTGTTGGCTTCTTTGGAATTTAACCCGATGGTACAATAATGTTTAATCCCAAACTGACTCGCCCGGAAACGTTCAAAACCAATTAAATGGCTGTAATAATCTTTAAAAGTACCAACTTCGGTGCGAGATTGTCCCATCCAGAAAGAGGGTTCAATCATGGCCACTACCCCAGCATTACGCATGGCTTCGTAATCGTCGGTGGTGCGGGAGGTCATGTGGACGTGTGGATCTATGTAAAGCATTTTACGATATGTTCTTGATTTATAATTTCGCCTTTATTACGACTGAAAAAATTAGTTGTTTATATTATAAGCACGTGTCGCTTTATATTCTAATAAGTTGATATTTTAATAGAACAAAATATCTCTTTAAAAATTAAAGCAGGTTAGTTAATTTAGGACTTAAAATTAGTCAAATCTTCGTTATTAGCTATTATTTTAAATATCCTACGTAAGCGTCTAGCTTTGAAAAATAAAACTATCCTCTATAAGTATACTGTAAAATTACAAATATAGGCTTAATTATATGGATTTTACCTTTGGTTTTTAGACCAGCCCAGGTTAAGTTTTTAAATTAATCTCAACAAAATATTACAGCTATAAAAAATAAAACTCCTCCTAAAGACCAGGAGGAGTTTTAAGTAGTTAATTATAATTTAAAAGATTAGTGTTTAAAGTGGCGAATACCAGTGAATACCATAGCCATGTTATGGGCATTGCAGTAATCAATAGAATCCTGGTCTTTAACCGAACCACCGGGTTGCACTATAGCTTGTATTCCTACCTTATCCGCTATTTCCACGCAATCCGGAAACGGAAAGAAAGCATCTGAGGCCATTACGGCTCCTTCTAAAGCAAAACCAAAATGCCGGGCTTTCTCAATGGCCTGGTTCAAAGCATCTACCCGGGAGGTTTGCCCTACCCCACTGGAAATTAAGCGGTCGGCAGTAGAAAAAACAATGGTATTGGATTTAGTATGTTTGCAAACTTTAGCTGCAAATACCAGGGCTTTATTCTGCTCCGGCGTGGTAGCCCGCTCGGTAACTACCCTGAAGTCGGCTCCGGTTTCGGTTTTTAAATCTTTATCTTGCTCAATTACACCGTTTAACAAGGTTTTAAATAGCTTTTGGGGTAAAGCTACCGGTTTGCGCCGCAGCAGAATGCGATTCTTTTTGGTTTGCAGTATGGCCAGGGCCTCCTCGGCAAAATCCGGGGAGATCAGTACTTCAAAGAATAATTTATTTAACTCTTCGGCGGTAGCTTTATCAATGGGAGTATTAGAGATAATAACGCCCCCAAACGCCGAAACCGGATCGCAGGCTAAGGCTTTCAGATACGCTTCGTGTACGGTGGAGGCAATAGCTACCCCGCAGGCATTGGTGTGTTTTAGAATAGCAACAGCCGGTTCTTCCTGAAATTCATCGATGAGAGCGACCGCAGCATCTACGTCTACTAAGTTATTATACGATAATTGTTTCCCGTGTAACACATCAAAAAGCCTGGCCAGGTCGCCGTAAAAAGTGCCTTGCTGATGCGGATTTTCGCCGTAACGCAAAGGTGTAGCCTGGCGCAGGCTTTGCTTAAATACCGGAGCTTCCCCGGCGTTCAGGTAATTAAAAATATGCGTATCGTAGTGCGACGACACATTAAAAGCTTTCGCGGCAAACCGTTTCCGGTCGGCTAAAGTAGTGCCACCCTCGTTATTACGGAGCAGTTCTACTACTTCGGTGTATTGCTCGCGCGACGATACCACCAGCACATCCTGGAAATTTTTGGCTGCGGCCCGGATGAGGGATATGCCGCCAATATCAATTTTTTCAATTACCTCCGTTTCAGCGGCACCCGATTTTACGGTTTCTTCGAACGGATACAAATCTACCACAACCAAATCAATGGTAGGAATGTCATAGGTCTGTACTTCGGTTTGATCGGCGGCGTGATCGCGACGGTGTAGGATACTACCGAATATTTTGGGATGCAAGGTTTTAACACGCCCGCCAAAAATAGCCGGATATTGGGTTAGATCTTCTACGGCCGTTACGGTTGCGCCTTGTTCTTCCAGGAAAGTTTGGGTACCGCCGGTTGAGTAAATTGTGGCTCCTTGTTCTTTTAACAACTGAACCAAAGGCTCCAGCTGGTCTTTGTAGTATACAGAAATTAAAGCTGATTTTATTTTAATTGTATCCATATAATTAAATTTTGCGTGCTTAGTGAATTGTAAAAAGCAATTGGGCGATAGGTAAAAAGTAAGCTTACTACTGTTTTTACTTTAAACAGTTAGCTTCTTCCTTTTCTTATTTACCCCTTCTCCCATTTTACAACTTGTTTCTTACCTCTCTCACTTTTTAGTTTTTACTTCTTTCTTAATAACAGTTCCTCCACCACCCGGGGCAAGTGTTCATGTTCCAGGGCCAGCACTCTTTGGGCTAATAATTCGGGCGTATCCTGGCTTTCTACCGGGCAGGCGTGCTGGTACAGAATGGCGCCCTGGTCGTAATGTTCGTTTACATAGTGGATAGTAATACCCGATTCTTTTTCCTGGTTGGCCACTACGGCTGTATGCACATGATGCCCGTGCATACCTTTCCCCCCAAATTTAGGCAACAAGGCCGGGTGAATATTAATAATCTGTTGGGGAAAAGCCTGCACAAAAGTACTGGGAACTAACCATAGAAAACCGGCCAGCACAATTAATTTCGGCTGGTATTCCTGCACCTGGCGCAGCACCGTACCATCCCGGAAAGCCTCGCGGTTAAATACATGGGCGGGCACCCCAAATTGCCGGGCTCTTTCCAAAGCATACGCTTCGGGATTATTCGAAAACAAGGCTACAATCCTAATAGTAGGATGATCGCGAAAATATTCCATTAGGCGCTGCGCGTTACTACCGGAGCCGGAAGCAAAAATTACTATATGCTTAAACGAGGAAGCCGCCATATACCTGAAAAATAGAAGCGCAAATATAGAAGATTAAAATTTGCTTTTCCTGCCTCTATTCAGCAAAAAAATGTTTTAGGCTGGTTTTGCTACGGTCTTACTCTGATAGCACTACCGAATAAAACTAAGTCTATCTAAGGAAAGACTTGATGCCGGTATTTGCTTCACGGCTGCTTACGTAACGTTCCTGGTTGGTATATATGTGATAGGTTAACTGCCGCAACGAAGCTTTTTAGTGGTTAAATAACCCCGTCGTTGCCCAAGTTTAAAATTTGAAGATGCTATAAAGCAAAAGAAGGCAACTAATAATTCTGCTTAAAGTAGTTAAAACTTCGAGGCTTTCAGCGAAACAATAGCATGGACAGAATACCCATAAACATCAAACCTTTGCACCAGCGGCTTAACCGGCTGAAATCTCTGCGGCGATCGGCTTTGAGGAGTAAACTTACCATAAAAGCGCCCGGCAGCAGAATAAAGAAAAGCATATAAACCCCAAAAAAAGGGTCTTCCTGCCGGTATACCACTGCTGCAATTACAATAATATAAAATAGCAGCAGTAAAGCATAAAGTACCCATTTAGATCCGGGAATCCCCACCACAATGGGCAAGGTCCGGCAATCGAAAGAAGCATCGCCTTTAATATCTTCCATGTCTTTTATAATTTCCCGGATAAGCGAGATGATAAAGGCAAATAAGGCGTAAGCCCACACGGCTTTGTTATCGCTGCCAATATTAACCGCCACTACCAACAACATAGTCGCCGATAAAATGGAGATAACCACATTACCAATAAGCAATTTTTTTTTAAACCGGGCCGAATACCCCCATAATAGCAGGGCTGCTCCCAGGTTGATGAGGCCTACCCGCCAGTTTAAAATTACGCCCACAATAATACCAATACCGGTTAATAATAAGTGCGCCAGGATGGCTTGCCGGCGGTTAATGCTTTTGCCTACCACCAGCCGTTTAGGTTTATTTATAGCATCAATTTTAATATCGTAATAATCGTTGATGATATAACCCGCGGCAGCTACACAAAAAGTAGAAACCAACAACAAGAAAAATGATTCCTGCACCAGAATCTGCCGCACCGGTATGGCAGGTTGTAGCAAACAAATTTGTACCAAAACCTGGCACAAGGCTATGAGCAGCAAATTCGGGAACCGAATCAGGTTTAAAACTTTTTCCAAAAAATATAATGATTGATGTATGTACCGGTAGTGTTTTACTTTAACAAATCTAGATAAAACCCTTGAAAATAAAAAAGCTCCGCAAATGGGAGCTTTTAGAATAGTGCGTAAATATGGGCTTATTTATACTTTCTTCACGTTAACTGCATTAATGCCTTTTTTACCTTCCTGGGTGTCAAATTCAACTTTATCGTTCTGTTGGATTTGAGTACCATTCAAACCGGTTACATGCACAAAAAAGTCTTCTTTGCTGATGTCATCTGTAATAAATCCGTAGCCTTTTGATTCATTAAAGAATTTTACTGTTCCTGTTTTCATAAAAATTAAAAATTTTGAAATTAAAATACGCTGTAAATATAGGAGTATTTTAATCAATAGCAACTTTTTCAAGATTTTTTAGAACTTTTTATACAAGAAACAGTTACCCAGCTTTTACCAGGTACTTTGGGTCTTCATAACGGCTTCAATCAGTTCCCGTACGGCTCCTTTGCCCCCTGCTTTACTGGATATAAAATTAGCTACCCAAATTACATCGGGCACGGCATCTTCCGGACAAGCTGCTACGCCGCATTGCTGCATTACCGGCAAGTCGGGCATATCATCGCCCATGTAAGCAATATTGGCCGGGCTTAGGTTGTACTTGCCGATATACGTTTCGAACACTACCTGCTTATCCGGCACCCCTAAGTAAATATCCGTAACATCCAGCGATTGCAAGCGTTTGCGTACGCCTTCCTCTTGTCGGCCCGAGATAATGGCTACCTGATACCCTTTTTTGATGGCGTACCGGATGGCGTAACCATCTTTAATATTGAAAGAACGTACCTGCTCGCCCGATTCCAAAGCCAGTAAAGTGCCATCGGTAAGCACACCATCTACATCAAAAATAAAGGCTTTAACCTGGTTTAAATCTAAAGAAGGATGATGCATGTTTTTAGTTGTTAGTCCACAGTTGACAGACCACTGTCCACAGACCATGGTCTACAGTTTTTATATGAATTTTAAATGGGGAAACGAAGGTAAACGAAATATAATTTGGCTTCTTAATCCTTACTATGCCCGATAAAATAAGACTATGCCAAGCATCAACAGCAGCAATGCGTTAACTAAAGCAAGTGTCTCAGCTACCATCAATATCTGTAAACAGTTTACTGTGGACTATCGACTATTAACTATGGACTAAAATCTAATCCTGATTATCGCGCCACTCGTACACCCATTTGGCCTGAATTTGCTCTAAATGACCTTCGTTGGCTCCTTCCCGTTTACCTTCAAAGTTATCCAAAGCTAAAACCCATTCCACTAAATCGGTAAAACGGATGCGGTATATCTTCGATTCATCAAAGTCATCGCCAAACTTCTCGTACAAAGCCATGGCAATATCTTCATGGTCTTGCCAGTGCATGGGCGGTTCATAACTATTGCTCATATTTGTTAATCTTTAATTGTTGTTGGTTACCGGTTTTTATTTTGGGTAATTGCTAAAAGCTAACTGCTAATGGCTAACCGCTTACCTAATGCCCTAAGAAATTCTGATCCGGAATGGTAACTACTACGTCCTCGTTTCCCTGGATAATGCATTGGCAAGCCAAACGCGAATTAAGCCGCGGATCAATAGCCCGGTCAATAAAATCTTCTTCTTTGTCGGAGATTTCCGGCAGGTCGTCCATGCCGGATTCTACGTATATATGGCAGGTACTGCAGCCGCAAACACCGCCACAGTTATGTTGCAATTCTATAGCATTGTTAAGCGCTACATCCAACACCGATTCTCCTTCGGCCGCTACCTGAACCTGATCGGGCTGGCCATCGGAGAACTTAAAAGTTATATTCACAACTTTCATTGCGTTCGTATTTTAATTAGCCTGCAAAATTACACAAACCAAAGCCCCCAAACAAAGAAAGGTACAATTAATACCAAATACTTTTATCTAACTGTATAGTTAGAATTTTGTTTTGGGTTTTGGATCTTCTCTACTAAAAGCCTTTTCCTGGATGCTGTGCGATATTGCCTCGTATATTTCCTGATAAATTGGCTCTAATTCGAGTTGTTGTATTTGCTGCTGCATAATGTTGGCATCGCCCCGTACGGCGGGTCCGGTTTGCACGGTAAAAGGATTATTGTTTAAAGCTTTCTGCAGCGTTGTTTGCACCAGCGCGTGCAATAAATCCGGACTTAACGCTTTACGCATTAATATTTCCTGGCTGATACCTAACAAATGATTCGTAAAATTACAGGCAAAAACGGCGGCCAGATGCAGGGTTTTACGGTCCGGGCTCGAAAGCGAAACTACCTGCTGGCTTACAGAAGCGGCTAAGTTTTTTAAACAAACGTCTACTTCGGGCATTTCGGCTTCAACGGCAATGGGCGTTTTCGTTAGATTAACGGCCTGATCTTTACTAAACGTTTGGATGGGATAAAAAACCCCGGTGTGGATACCAGCTTGATTTTCCAGAACAGATAGCGGTAAACTACCCGAAGTATGTACCACGATACTGCCGGCCGGGAATTTAGCTTGCGCCAATACCTCCGGTAAAGCCGAATCGGTTACGCACAAAAAGAAAACGTGGCCGGTGGGTAAAGCGGTAAAATCCGTAGAAGTTACCGCCGTAGCCTTTTTAAGTTTAACCGCTAGGGCTTGCCCATTGGTTAAACTCCGGGAATAAACCATAATTACCTCGTGACCGGCTTTTTCAAAAGCTAAGCTCAGGTGCGTGGCTACATGGCCGGAACCCAATATGGTTATTTTCAGCGGTAAACCGGGAGCAGTTAGGGGCATATATCAAAACTGAAAACAATGATAAACCAAAAAAACAAAAACTCCTTCTTTAGGAAGGAGTTTTAAGCTTATTAAACATTAGCGACCTGTTTAGACCTAATGGCCCGGGATCGGGTTTGGCCTTTATCGGAAGCAATATCATTGGTTTTTTCGCTGCTTTCTTTGTACCGCCGCACAATGGCCATTATAAAACCAACTGCCATCAGAATGGTACCGATCCAGAGAATGTTAATGAAAGGTTTTTCCATGGCCTTCAGAATAACATAGTCTTTTTGGGTCGTGTTTACCCCCATTCTGAACCGGTTGGTCTGCGGATCGATGTTCATGAAAGTCAGGCGTAAACCTAAATCTTCAATTACTTCCGGAATGCGGCCTACCATGCCATCTTTTATTACAAATACCGGGTGCCCGTGGTATTCGCGGTTATTCTCGCCAAATATTTTCAGGTCGGCTTGTACGGCCACATCTTTTTCGCCTAAAGTAATGCCCTCTACGTTGCGGGTAGGTTCAATGCCTTTTAAAATGGCAATGTAATCGTTCAGGAACAAGGTATCGCCAATGGCCAAATCCTGCTCTTTTAATTCGCTCCACTCTTTTTCTTCGGGCGCAATCGCCGATAAGTGGGTATATAAATCGCTGGTCAGGCCATTCCGGATATCCGGAGAAGCTAAAAAGCCGCCCATTTCTTCGTTTACCTGCGACCGGGGATACAAAGTGAAAGTATTATCGGTTCCTTTCTCCTGGTATTCAATTTCATAATAAGTGTTTTCGGGGTAAATAGAAATAGTGTCACCGGTTTTGAAATACACTTTATCCTGATGCTTGATATCCGCCCGGGCCAGGGCCCGGTACGTATCACCTTCCAGCGGAAATAATAATTCTTTGTTTACATAGCCGGGAAAATCTTCAGCTTCTACAAATTTGCCTTTATAGGTAAGCTGGTATTTGTCCATATCGGCCGAAGTGTTCCGGAACAGCAATACATTATCGCGGTTTATATCTTCCGCAAAGTCACGGGAGTAAAGTAAACCGGAAGTATTAAGCGAAACAATGCTGGAGTAACCCGAAGAATATAAAATACCAATCAGCATTAAAGCAATACCGATATGAGAAACGGCGCCGCCGGTTAAAATTGACTTGCGTTTTATCAGCGTAAAAATCATCCCTAAATTAGCGATCACGGCAAAGAAAGCAGCAACCAGGAGCACGATGTAAACCGGGTTATCAATCTTCGGCCCAATGTTCATGCGGCCTAACACAAGGATCAGGCTCACAAATAATAAGGTCAGGATAATAGGCACGGCCAGCGCGTTGCTCACTTTTTCTTTATCGTTTTTCTGCCACCACAATAGTTGCGCAAATCCCGACAGCACCGCAATACCTACCCCTAACCACAGTTGGAATTTGGTATAGTGGGCAATTTGATCGGCCGGTAAGGCTAAGTTGGTTTTATAACCAATAAAGCCCATAAAAGCATTATAAACCGGAATAGAAGTGGTTACCAGTACCTGGAAAGCACCTAAACACAGAATGGCTGCGCCAATAAATACCCAAAATTCGCTGTTGTAGGTGGTTAGTTCTTTTTGCGTAGCCGGAATAAGTTTCCAGCGCCACACCAATAAACCTACCGCCAGCACCACAAAAGCCGCTAAGTAAGCAAACAACTGGCCCGATAAGCCCAAATCAGTAAAGGAGTGCACGGAGGCATTACCCAAAATACCGCTCCGGGTTAAGAAAGTAGCGTATAAAACTAACAGGAAAGAAGTAATAGTCAGGATATACGTGGTATGCAAAGCGGCTTTACTGCGCTTGTAAATAATCATGGTATGAATGGCGGCTACCACCACCAGCCACGGAATGTAAACGGCATTTTCTACCGGGTCCCAGTTCCAATAACCACCAAAGTTCAGGGTTTCGTAAGCCCAGTAAGCACCCATCATGGTACCAATACCTAATACTACGCCGGCAAACAAAGCCCAGGGCAAAGCTGGTTTTATCCATTCTTTTACTTCGCCTTTCCACAAGCCCGCAATGGCAAACGCAAACGGTACCAGCGTAGCAGCAAAACCTAAGAACAAGGTAGGTGGGTGAATAACCATCCAGTAGTTTTGCAGCAGCGGGTTCAGACCGGTACCATCGGCCGGAATATAATTAGGATTTAGTTTAAACACTGGCGCATCTACCATAAAGTCGCGCAGCAGAATAAACGGCGAAGAACCTATTTTTAAATCGCCAATCACCACGCCCAAAATCATGGAAGTCAGGAATAACTGCACAAACGAAAATACGGCCATGGTAGGCGCTTCCCATTTCTTGTTGAAACGCATAACGGTTAAACCCAACAAGGTGTGCCAGAAAATCCAAAGCAGAAAAGAACCTTCCTGACCTTCCCAAAAACACGAAATCATGTAATGCGTGGGCAGGTGATTAGAAGAGTGGCTCCAGGCGTAATGGTACTCGTAGCGATGGTTGTAAATAATATTGAAAAGACAGAAGATAATGCCCAGCACCGCCACCGTGTGCACATAAAAAGCGCCTCGCGCCAGGGCTCGCCAATTTATATCGGTTTGGCCTAACGGCTGTTTCCAGGCCGCCATAAAATAAGAAAGGGCCGCCACAATAGCCGCCACAAACGCCAGGATTACACTAAAATGCCCCAGATCCCCAATCAGTGTATTTATCAATTTCTTAAGTTTTAAGTGGTAAGTAATAAGTTATAAGTTGCCTTCAGCTTTTGTATTTCCCTGCTTCAACTTAAATTTTTATTCAAATATTTCATTTCGTTTTAAGTCTAAATAGTAAAACTTACCACTTATACCTTAAAACTTATAACTTTTACATGCCGGCCGTTTCGGTTTTAATTTCGTTTTCCACGTATTTAGACGGGCATTTGAGTAATATTTTATCAGCGACAAACTTATCCTGATTCATTTTACCAATAATTACCACCTGCTCCGAGCGTTCAAAATCCTGTGGTTTGGGTTTATAATAAACCACCTGCTGCTCGATGCGGTTCGTATCTACTAAAGTAAAAGTAAAGTAATTGGGGTCTTGCAGTGGGTTATATTGCATACCTACAATGTGGTTATTCGGGTCTTTTTTGAGGCGGCCCACCACGTGTACGGCGTTGTTATTTCCTTCCGAGGCTAATTCTTTGGCTTCTTTAAACGAAACGTAAGAACTAGCATCACCGGCCGTAGACATAATAATAGCGATAGCAATAGCAATAATAGCAATCCCGATAATATGTGTTTTTTTCATGCTTAATTAAACTTAGGGCTCTTCAGCAATTGATTAACAAACAAAGCAACAATTAAAATCCTGTTTTTAAGAAATATTTTTGCTGATATAAATCAACTTTTTATTTGTTTTTCCAGGTTGCTTACTTTTTTATCTAAAGATATTAAATAAAATATCATACCGGCCAGCACTACCAGCACACAAGCTACTACAATATATATCTTGCCGTCAGCGCGTAAGCGGTCAGCCATCTCTATATCCGTAGCCGACGCATTTGCCTCTACCATAGTAGTTTCGCCAGCATCAGCAGTTTGCGCTAAGGCTACGTTGGTAAACAGCACCGATAAGAACAGGCAAAGGGTAAAAGCCCATTTAGGCAGCATTTTCATATATCTTTTGTTTTATTATTTCAAATCTTGATTTTACATTAAGTATCCAAATGCCCAGTAAAGTCCAGGCGATAACAGAGGGATAAAAAACCATACGCATCTTACTATCCATGTCATAAGTACTGAAACCTGGGTTACCGCCATTGCCGGGATGCAAAGAATCGGTGAGGCGCGGTAAAATAAATAAAAGCGGAATAAGCGCCGCGTAAGCAAAAATATTGTAAACCGCACTGATACGGGCGCGCTGCTGCTCTTCGGCAAAAGAACCACGTAATACAAAATAAGCGAAGTACATGAGCAGTCCAATTGCCGAAGCATTTTGTTTCGGGTCGTTGCTCCAGAACTCACCCCAGGTTAAGCGGGCCCATCCCATACCGGTAATAATACCCAATACCCCAAATACCAATCCCATGCGGGCTGCTTCCGTAGATAGGATATCATTGCGCAACGTAGGCGTTTTTAAATACTTAACGGCATAAAACACCGATATACCTAATAAAATAATCATGCCGAACCACATGGGCACGTGAAAATAAGTATTCCGGATGCTTTCGTTGAGGATTGCCAGCCGGGGAACATCATATAGAAAACCGGCCACAATGGTATATACCAAAAGCAAGACCGTTATTATTTTCCACCAGGTAAATTTCATTTTTATCTTCTTAAGGAAGCCAGGCTTCCAGTATTATTTTATCTAATAACAACTCGTTTAGGAGTTTCAATCGATTTAACTGTTTATCATTCTCATGCCTCAAAACAGGGCTTACTTATAGATTAATTAAACAACCTTTAACTCTAAACTTTTAACTTTTCTCAATCTCGCCATAAATAAGGAAATAAGATGTAAGAGATGGTTATCACAATGGCGTTAATCGCCAGTAAAGTAATTAACTCGTCGGAACTGGCCGCACGTTCCAGCCCGTCGATGGCATTCTTCGACATTTTCATCAGCATCAACAACATAGGTACAATTACCGGAAAGCTCAGAATAGCCATTAAACTACCCGCATTGGCCGCTTTGGAGGCAATACCCGAAATCATGGTTAAGGAGGTAGAAAAGCCGAGGGCGCCCAGCAATATAGTAACGAAAAACAGCAGATCATCTTGTACCGGATTGCCAATTACCACGCTATAAAACAAATAACAGAGCGTAGCCAGTACTAACATTAAAATGGTATTGTAAGCTATTTTGGCCAGTATAACGCCTTGCGGACTCACCAACGCATAGAGGTACAACAAGCGGCCTTTTGTTTCCTGGATAAAACCTTTGGCAATGGCATTAACCGAAGTAAATAATAAGATAATCCAGAACAACGCATTCCAGACCGGCACACTTAAAACCCCGCCGCGCAAACCAAAACTCAAATAACAAACAAAAACCGTACTGCCCACATACAACAGCATGCCATTGAAGGCGTATTTTTGCCTCCATTCGAGCACAAAGTCTTTTTGCATCAGATATAGAACTTCTCGCAGCAGCACTTTACTATTTTGTCGCAATTTACAACACAAATATTTAGGATGATAATTTATTTAATCGATAGTGAATAGTCAACAGTCCACGGCCTACAGGTCGCTGGTCCATAAATATTTGGCGGATAAGGGAAAACTAACTGCTAAAAGCTAAAAATTAATCTGCGCCTGCAAACGGAGCAAATTACCGTACTGCCGATTGTTGGGATTGCGGTAGTATTGCGTAAGGCGATCCGCAATGGTATATTGGGCGGTTAGTTCAAAAGCCGGAATAGGCTGCCATTCTACTCCTATTTCGGTTTCGTAGGTTTGGCTGTACCGGGCATCTGTTTCGGCTTTCTTGCCACCTTTGTAATATTGTATTTTAGCAAACGGAATAAAGACTTGCTTTTGCCGCCTAAACAGGTACATTGCCTGCGCATAGCCGCCGTGTAACGATTTTACTGCGATAGATTGGTTTCCAGGATTGAACTGTGGACCTTTACCTATATTATATTCCGTCTGGAAACCAAAAGGCTGCGGATATAAAAATAAACTAGCCGCTATTCGGCAATCATCGAAATTACCGCCTGCTACCTCGTTGCTGCTCAACTGGTCGGAAGTAACAGCATATTGCCCGGTATAAGCCTGAATACCGTGTTCAATAACTTGTCCGTTTTTAAAAGCAAAGGGATACGATACGCGCGCCACCACGTGTAAATTGTTATTGGCTTCTACTTTGTTTACCGTTTGCCCATTGTAAATACCCAATCCGAAAACGCCGTAATCGCCGCTGCCTTTTAAGCCGGATTTTACGAGGTAGCTAAACCGCTTTCGGATTCTATCGGGTGCCCAGTAAAAAATAAGGCCCAGGTCTCTTTCGTTGGGTAAGCCACTGTTAATGGCATCGCTGCGATCTAAAGTTAAGCGGTTCTGGCTCGATTGCATGTTTTCGAAACCATAAGGAATTTTACTTTGGCCTATCCGCAAACGGAATTCTTTTTTATTATCCAGAGAAATATCAGCGTAGGCATCCCGGATCTGAGCAAAATGAATGGTACTGCTGCCAGCCGGGGTTGAGCCTAAATCAGCCTGGATATAAAAAAACACCCGTTCGTGTACCTGCCCGCTAAATACCAACCGTGCTCGGCGAATTAGAAAACTACCTTTATTTCCCACCGAAGCATCATAAGGCGATTTTAATTCCGGATTGGTTTCGAGTAAGCGGTTATAACGAACTTGGAGATAGCCTCTCAGGGAAATCTTATCGTACCAGAACGCTTTAGATTTTGTTTCTTCTACCAGCGCTTCCGCCTGCATGGAATCAGGCGGCGTTGGTTTATCCTGGGCAGCAGCACTGTGGCTTAATACAAACAAAATTCCCAACAGGCTAAACTTAGATAAAATAGCCCGTAGCAAACTTTTGTTTATGGGTGAGAACATAAACAGAGGTTTTAAAGATGATAAAAGTAAATACTATGCTTCTGCGGGATTTGCTATTTTCTAATTTAGTCAGGATCAGAAAACAGGTTTAATATTTACAAATACACCCGCAGCTGCCATCAGAAGCAGGTATAAGTAATTAAGCAGCTAGTCTCTTCTGCTTAATTATTATACGCTGCTAACTTTGGCTGCACAAAGTAAAACAATTTAAAATAATGTACCGCTAATGTTAACTTAATATTAAGAATCGATTGTCGTTAATTATTAGATGATGTTGGCTAATACTTACACAATCTGGCAAGATTTACCGAGAAAGACATTTAATTTCCCGGCAGTAACCAGAACTAAAATTGAATAAAAGCTTCCGGTAATAATTGCTGAATGCGTGCTTTTTCCGGGGGAGAAAAATTATTACCGGCTAATAACAAAGTGCGGAGTTTTTTTAGCTGGTTTAAGTTGGCGGGTAAAGAAGTTAATTTATTAAAGCTCAGGTCTAATAATTCCAGGCTTTCCATTCTTAACAGTTCTTCCGGCAGGCTTTTTAACTGATTGTGCCCCAGCAGCAACGACTGCAGCGATTTTGCCTGGCCTACCTCGTGCGGAAGGACGGTTAGCTGGTTAAAGTCCAGGGCCAGGCTTTTAAGCTCTTTGGCCTTAAACAAAGTAGCGGGCAGTTCGCGTAACTGATTCTGCGACAGCGCTAATTCCTTTAGCTTTTTTACTTTTCCTATCTCGGCCGGCAACATCTCCAAATGATTATAGCTTAAATTCAGCGATTCCAGCTTTTGCATTTTTTTGATGGCCGGCGAAATGGTTCTGATTTTATTTTCGTGGAGTTGCAAAACCTGCAGATTGCGCATTTTACCAAAGCCGGCACTTACTTCGGCAAAGTGGTTATGACTTAAATCGGCCTGCTGTAAATTACGGAGGGTATAAAAAGCAGCCGGTAACTCTCTAATCTCGTTTTCGCGAAAGATAACCTCTCGCAGTTGCTGCAGTTTACCTACCTCCGGCGAAACATCGGCAATCTTATTTTTCATGGCATTAATAAACCGCAGGTTTACCAATTCTCCTACTTCGGCGGGCAATTGGTAATAACTCTGCTGCCGGATATTTAAATTGTACACTTCGCCTTTCTGCTGCACCGCTTCCTGTACATTATAATAAGTTTTAGTCGATGCCAGTTCTTCTGTTGTAACCTGATTGGTTTGGGCAAAAGATTGAAATAATAACCCAAAACTTAGTATTAAAAGCGTAAATAATTTAATCTTCATCTAATATTTCTTTCTTACTACTTTATGCTTGTTTAAATGTAAATCAAGCTATTCCCCCGGCTTTTATCACAATAAGCAAATCAATTTTAAATTTAGCGGTTTGTAAAGTAAAGTATTAATTTGCTTAGAAAGTATACTAATAATAAAAAGGCTGCCGATATACACCCGCAGCCTTTCCTGGAACCTGTAAATAAATTAATTTTTGATAATTCTCTTAGTAGTTTCCTGGTTGTTTACCAGCATGCGTACTAAGTAAAGCGTATTGCCGGCAGTTTCTGCTGGCTTAAACTCAAAACTATGTTCGCCCACTTCTAACAAACCATTAGCCAGCGTAGATACCAACTCACCTTGCATATCGTACACTTCCAATACTACCTGGGCTTGTGCCGGCACTTTTATTTTTACGTTAGTGCCATCATGGAAGGGATTAGGATAAACGTTTACTATTTCAGCAGCAGCTACTTTGTTAGCCCCTAACTCTTTACCCAAAAATTGTTTCCGGGAAAATACAATGGTAGAAGCACTATTAAAGGTTACATCATTGCCAGCTGCATCTTTAACGATAGTACTAGCATTGGCAGCGTTAGGATGCTGGATAGAAACAAAACCGTATTTAAAATCGGGGGAGAAAGTAAGCCCGGTTGGTTCTGAGCCGGCTGGCGTAGTCATGAACAATTCTAACTTCGGGTTTTCGGGGGTGTGGTCCGGACGGATTACCCATAAATTATTACGGCCGCCATCTTGCAATGCCCATAGGTTGCCTTCCCCGTCAAAAGTCAGGTTATCGATACCGGTACCCCAGTCCTCGGCTTGGGTGCCGTCGCCGTAGTTAACATCGTATAATTTCCGGGTAACCCAGGCTTCAATACCCGAAACAGTGGCGCCATCGTCTTTAAATCGCCAAATGGTACCGGTACCTTTAGAAGTAAAGTACATTTTGCCATCGGGGCCAAACTCAACATCTTCCGGATTACGCCAGTTGGTACCTAACGATTTACCAGTATTAAAAACATTATTGCGGTCGGCCTTAGTAGTATTAGGAACCTTTACCCATGCGCCGGTAGTAGCGGTTGCGCTATCCTGTTTTAATATATAAAGCGTTCCTTCCGATAGTTTGCCTGGTTCATTGGCCACAAACTTGTAAACCCCACTTGAACCTCCGTCCTCGGCTTGGTAAATCGTTACCCTATCAGAGCTGATGGCAATATTTTCGTGGCTCATCCGCCCCATGGCCCAGAGCTTATCCGGTTTACCATCACCATCCTGGTCAACAATCTTGCCCGATACCGGGTCAATTTCCACTTGCCAACCCACATCCTGGTAGCCATCGGCATTAACATCGCCGTTATTCGTAGATTCTTCGGAAGTGATCAGGGTTCCCCAGGGTGTAATACCACCCGAACAGTTACGGTCGGTTTTTACCAGCGGCGAAAAATTAACTTTACGTACCGCATCCACTTCCCATACGTTAGCCGACTCGTTCAGGTGAATATTTAGGATAGATACCCCACCAGGGTTATTTTCCTGGTTAACGGTTAAATAACCTTCTTTGCTGCTCCCGTTCTTTCCAATATAAGCCGTAAAATCGTTGTTGCCCGGCATGGTCCCGACACCTTCGGTGTAACGGGTGGTACCAGATTTAGCCAGCAATTGGAAGGTGTGCGTTTCGGAAGGAATAACTACAGTACTGGTTTGGCCAGTAGGTTTAACCGAGATAAAGCTACCAATTTTGTTTTTATCAGGTACCCCACTACTAGCAGCTTCCGGCGATTGCGCCATTACTTGAGGAGCGCTCAGGAGACCGGCCGAAACCATGGCCGCCGCGATAATTTTTTTGTAAAGTAAATTCATAATTGTTTAAACATTTAATTGGTTAAATCAAAGTTCAAAACAACTACTCATAGGTTACTACAGCGTTAGTTTAATATTAACCGTTTGTTATGAAACCTATCTTTGTGTTAAGTTTTTGTTTCCTCAGAACATTTAACAGTTATTTACCGGCATTTTTAAGTGGTATACTTTATTAATAACAAGATTCTTCTTCCCTCTTGGCAGGTTGTTAATAATAACATAACATAAGCATAAAAAATAGATAACAGCCGGATGCTTCCTTTGTAGAAGTTATAAATCCGCTTCACTTTAGTAATGAGGGTTTAGTTGTTATTCTATTTACTCAATAGTTTATAGGTTAAAAGTTGTAATTTAACGCTGTCGTAAGTATTACAACATAATTCGATATTAATCTACTGGTGATAAATAAATGACACTTTATGGATTATAAGCACTTTGATCAAGAGCAGTCTTGACACTTGTATTTCATACGTGTGTCTTTCTACCTAATTAATAAAAAAAGAATCGGTTTATACTTAAAATTTATTTCTTTACTTATTCTATGCTTTTTAAGCAATCACAAAATATACAGGGTCATTTACGGTCGGTATGGCTCGTTATCAGTACTATCATATTTTTGGGCGCAGTAACCACGGCTTTTAAATCTGGTAAAGTAGCCGAAAACGAAGTGACCACTCAGATCCGGCAACGCTTTTTAACCGATATAAGCGCGCTGGAGCAGCAGACAGCGCACCTGCGGGAAACAGTTATTTTATTAGATAAAAAAGCAGCTTCTTTAGCGCAAGCGCAAGCGGCTTTTTACCGGACTAAACAAGCTTATAAAAAAGTTGAGTACCTGCTGGAATACTTAAATCCTGAAATAGCTAAAAATTTAAACGGTGCCCCGCTCCCGAAAGTATTAGTAGAAGAAGAACGGTATCAAACTTTGGCCTTTCAGAGACCAAAGGTCCGGACATTTCCGGCGCAAGGCTTACAAGTTTTAGAAGAATTGCTGTTCACCAAAGCATTTTCCCCGGAAAATGCAAAAGAAGCAGTTGTACAGGCTTATGCCTTGGAAGAAAATACGAACTTATTTCAAAACAGCCTTTATAACCAATCCCTAAACAGTAAACAGGTACTGGAGAGCCTGCGCGAAGAACTGGTGCGGGTAATAACCATGGGTATAACCGGTTTTGATGCGCCGGCTGCCGGCCGGGAAATGGAAAATACCATTATGGCCTTAGGACCGGTACTCACCTCTGTTACTGCTTACGAAACCGCTGCTACCGGCAACGCTGCTGTCTTCAGCCACCAGGCCGTTGAAAAACTAAAAGCCGCAATTGCTTACCTGCAGAAAAATAACGATTTCGAAAAGCTGGACCGTTTATACTTTATAAGAGAATTTGCCGACCCGACCTACGCGGCCCTTACCCGTTTGCAAACCGAAATGGCACCAGCCGTTACCACCTTTTCTAAGCCAGTAAACGATAAGGCTACCAGCATTTTTAGCCCGGATTTTTTGCAGGCTGCTTATTATGCCAAACAAGACCGCGAAGTGCCCAACCCCAATTTATTAGAACTGGGTAAAACTCTTTTTTTCGATCCGGTTTTATCAGAAAATAACCAGCGGTCCTGTGCCGGCTGCCATGCACCCAATAAAGCCTTTGCCGATGGCTTGGCCCGCAGCATAGCTTTTGATTTTAAAGGTAACGTTAGCCGCAACTCACCTACCTTGCTCAACGCGGTGTTTAGCAATGCTTATTTCTGGGACAGCCGCGCCCAATATTTGCAGGACCAGGTACCCGATGTGGTGGCCAAATCGGAAGAACTGCACGGCGATTATGAAAAAGTTGTAGAAAAGCTACAACAAAGCCCGGAATATAAAAAATTATTTAAACGGGCTTTTGCCGATCAAAAAGGCAATTATTTAAACACCAATACCATTAACCGGGCCATTGCTGCTTATGTACAAGATCTGGTAGCCCTAAACTCTCCCTTTGATAAGTATATGCGACGGGAAACTGCGGTGCTAGATGAAAGCGCCAAACGGGGTTTTAATTTATTTATGGGCAAAGCAGCTTGCGGCACCTGCCATTTTGCGCCCATTTTTAATGGTACTGTTCCGCCCCGCTATCTGGAAAGTGAATCAGAGGTATTAGGCGTGCCGGCCACCGCCGATTTCACCCACCCTACCCTTGATGCCGATATTGGCAAAGCCGCGGTTATTCCGGCCGACGTATACCAGTATTCCTTTAAAACCCCTACGGTGCGCAATGCAGCGGTTACGGCTCCTTACATGCACAACGGAGCTTTAGCCACTCTTAACCAGGTACTGGACTTTTACGATGCCGGAGGCGGGTTGGGCTTGGGCCTGGACGTGCCGCATCAAACCTTACCCGATGCCTCTCTCAAACTCACCGGCCAGGAAAAAGCAGACCTGATTGCCTTTATGCAAGCCTTAACCGATACTTCTGCGGTTAGAACCATTCCTAAAAACCTACCCCGGTTTTCCGGCCAATCCGACCTAAATAACAGAACAGTAGGTGGCACTTACTAACTGATGTTACCTTTAAATTTATGCATTATAATAAAACAGAGAAAAGAAATAGCCACTAATATGGTAAAATTTAATCCCTTATCGGTTGTTTTAAACTGCAGCATCGCAAAGTAGTATTAGCGGCAAGCAGTATATCATCCCCCACTCTCTTCACCTGGAGGCAATGAGGAGCTTCAATAATGCCATTTTTAAGGAAGACGCTTTTAACAGCAGAAGAAATATTGTCCTTTAATTTACCAGAAGAGTAATCAAAGGTCCTCTGCTTTTTCAGAAGAGGGATTTAGGGTGAGGTGCTTGCGTAACATCCGTTTTTAAGAATAAAACAAAAAGCCCGGTATTACTACCAGGCTCCTGCCAAAAAATAATGGACTAGATTATTTACCGGCATAATTGCACTTCAGGTCTCACCACTAAAGTACAATGTTTTTTTAGCTTTATCTTACCGCCGGGTTTTCACTGACTGCCCTTCCCGGATTTCTTCCGATGCTTTCAGCGCAATTAAATCGCCTTTTTGCACCTCCCCGAATATTTCTACCAGGGTATCGACCACCATACCTTTTTGCACGTTTATCCATTTGGCTTTGCCGCTGGCAGTACCAATTACAAATACTTTTTCATCCGAATCAACTACGCTGGTTTGGGGCACGAATAAGGTTTCGGACTGGCGGAGTAGCGGCAGTTGCACCTGGGCATACATGCCCGCTTTTAATTCGCCGCTGGGATTTTTTACTTCAAATTCCGTCATCATCACGCGGGCGCTTTCGTTTATGCTTTGGGAACTACGGGCAAACGGCGCGGTAAATTCTTTATCCGGAATGGCCGTTACAGCAAAGGCTACCGGTTTTTTATCGTTCAGGAAATTGGCATATTTTTCCGGAATAGCTACGGTTAAGCGTAACACACTTTGGTCTTCTAAATAAAATAAAGCTTTGGCTGCATCGGCTCCTACCAAGGTACCGGGACTAATATTCCGTTCGATAATGGTGCCACTGAAAGGGGCCGTAATGGTGAGATAACTGACCAGTTGCTTTTTAGAATCTAAATGCGAACGCGCGGCCCGCACATTTCCCAGAGCATTAGCCAGTGCCGCACTATCGCCTAACATCCGGGCCTGAGCCTGTTCCAGTTCCACGGGGGCAATGGCGCCGTTAGTTTTGTTGGCTTTCTGCAGGCGTATATAACTTTGTTTGGAGGCGAAGGTTTTGGCCTTGGCTTCGTGCAAAGCGGCTTCGGCGGCGTGCAGCATCCCGCGGGCTTGGTCCAGTTCGGCAATTACTTCCGGGGCATCCAGCACGGCCAGCACCTGCCCTTTTTTGACTTGCGCACCTCTATCAACCCGAACCGATTTTACAAATCCTTTTACTTTGGCATGAATACCTACTTTGTTTAGCGGCAGTAATTCGCCCGGAATAATAATGGGTTTGGTGGGCTGCATACTCACCACTTCCGTTACTTTTATTTCGGAAGTAGCGGCTTGGGTTTCTGCCGGAGTATTGGTTTCTTTGGCATGGTTGCAGGCGCTGAGGCCGGCAATCAGGAAGGGTAAAGCGAATAATTTTGCTATTTTCATATTTGGCTAAGATTAGAAGGATAAAATTTACTTTCAGGGTCTTCCGGGTCCAGGGAAACGGAAGCGTAAGAAGCTTTTTGCTGTAACAGCAGAAAAATACCGGGCAAAATAAGCAGCGAAGCAAACGTAGAAGCAATTAAGCCCCCGATAACGGCCTGCCCCAGTGGTGCAATCTGGTCGCCGCCTTCGCCCAGGCCCGAAGCCATGGGTATCATACCGGCCACCATGGCAATACTGGTCATCAGAATCGGACGAATCCGGCCCAGTGCTGCCTGAATGGCCGCTGCTTTGCTATCTTTTAATTGCAGGCGTAAATTTTCGGCATTGGTTACCAATAAAATAGCATTGGCTACCGATACGCCCACCGACATAATCAGGCCCATGTAGGATTGCAAATTAAGGGTGGCGCCGCAAACCAGCAGCATCAGCAGTGCGCCCGCCAGCACCGCCGGAATAGCCGATAAAATGAGCAATGATAATTTAAACGACTGGAAATTAGCCGTAAGCAGCAGGAAGATGATAATAATGGCAATTAACAAACCGGTTTGTAAGCTGGTCAGGGTTTCGTTAAGCAAGTTGGTTTGGCCTTTAAAATCTACAATGGTACCGCGGGGTGGGATACCGGCTTTTTGAATGGCTTCCTGTACGGCTTTGCCGGCGGTGCCTAAATCTACATCGTGTAAATTGGCGGTAAGCGTTACCAGGCGGTTCGGGCCGGAGCGGTCGTATTGGCCGGGGCCTTTCTCTTCCGAAAAAGTGGCTACATCGGCCAGCGTAGGGTGCATTTGCCCGCTTTTAAGCGGCACCGCCGAAATATCTTCTACGGAGGTCATTTGATTTACCGGAATCTGGATTTGCACCTGGTAAGCCAAGCCTTTGCTTTTATCCAACCACAAATTTTTATCGGTAAAACGCGTGGAAGACGTAGCCGATACCAGCGACCGCGCCACCTGCGTGGATGTAACGCCTAACTGCCCGGCTCGTTCGCGGTCTACGTTTACTTTTAAGAGCGGGTACGCCATGGGCTGGGCCATTTGCACGTCGCGCAAAAAAGAGATCTGCTGCATTTGCGCCAGTATTTTCTGCCCGAATTTATTCGCTTCTTCAATATCCTTGGCCGCCACACTCACTTCCACGGGCGTCGGCGAACCCTGGCTCATAATCTTATCTACCAGTTCAATCGGCTCAAACGAAACCTGTAAACCCGGAATAGATTTACCAATGCGTTGGCGTAGTTTTTCTTTCAGTTCGGCCATACTTACGTCGTATACTTCGTTGAGTGAAACCTGCAAAACAGCTTCGTGCGGGCCGCTGTTAAACACGAAAATATTGGAAGTTCCATAGCTGGAAGGTACCGTTCCGACGTAGGCCGACGATATTTCGACGTTACCCGCCCCCACTTCGGCCGCAATGGCATCCAGCACGCGCAAGGTTAATTTTTCGGCGCGTTCTACCCGCGTACCGTCGGCAGCCCGCAGGCGCATCTGGAACTGGCTGCTGTTGGCACGGGGCAAAATATCGGTACCGATAAAAGCAAAACACAAGCCAATAATAACGGCACAAACCGTAAAATAAACAGTAGCAGAAAGCCGGCCGCCGTTCATTATCTTTTGCAGCACCACCAGGTATTTATCTTTAAATTTATCGAAGGCTGATTTTTTACCGGAATGTTGGTGGGCACCAACTGGATGTTCTTTGAGCAGCCAGTTGGCCATTACGGGCACAAAAGTTTGGGAAAGCAAAAAGGACGCAATCATGGCAAAACCCACGGCCAGCGACAAAGGCAAAAACATATCTTTCGGAATGCCCGACATAATAAACGAAGGCGCAAATACGGCCAGAATCGAAATCAGAATCAAAAACTCCGGAAAGGCAATTTCTTTACAGGCTTCCCAAATGGCCTGGGCTTTGGGTTTGCCTTCTTCCAGGTGCTGGTGAATATTTTCGATGGAAACCGTAGCCTGGTCAACCAATACCCCAATCGCCAGGGCCAAACCACTCAGGGTCATAATATTGATGGTCTGGCCGAATAAATTAAGCAAAATAACCGCCGACAAGAGCGAAATCGGAATGGTGAGCACCACGATTATCACGCTCCGGAAATCGCGCAGGAAAAGAAAAACCATTAAACCCGTTAATAACGCCCCCAACGCACCTTCTGTCACCAAACTTTTAAGGGAATTAATCACGTAGCCCGATTGGTCGAACTCATAGGAAACTTTCACGTCTTCGGGTAAAGCATCCTGGAACGAAGGCAAAGCGGCTTTTACATTATTTACCACATCCAGCGTAGAAGCATCCGATTTTTTTACCACCGGAATATACACCGCCCGGCGGCCATTCACCAGGGCGTAACTCACCGTAATATCCGAAGCATCTTCTACCGTACCCACATCGCGCACAAACACGGTGGTACCGGCACCCACTTTCAGCGGAATATTTAAGAAATCTGCGGGTTTATCAATTAAGGAATTTACCGGTGTCATTAAAGCTTTATCGCCGATGCGGATGTTCCCGGCCGGAGAAGGCTGGTTGTTGGCAATAATGGCTTTAATAATTTCGTCGGGCGTAAGTTTGTAGCTGCTTACCTGTTTGGGGTCGATTTTAATAACAATAGTGCGCTGGTTACCGCCAAACGGCGGCGGACTGGAAACACCTTCGATTTTAGAAAACATGGGCCGGATGCGCGACGAAGCCAAATCCTGCAATTCATTTAACGAACTGGTTTTGCTCTGGAACACCAACTGCCCCACCGGCACCGAACTGGCATCGAACTGGATAACCTGTGGCGGTACCGTGCCTTCGGGCATATAAGCTTTGGCCCGGGATATATTGTTGGCCACTTCGGCGGCGGCCTGCCCCATATCGGTACCGGGATAAAATTCCAGCTTCATCAAGCACAAGCCCTGAATAGTTTTAATATCGACATTGCGGATACCGGACACGTACAAAAAGTGATCCTGGTACTTGGTGGCAATAAAGGCATCCATTTCTTCTGGGGCCATACCGCCATACGATTGGATTATATAAATACTGGGCAGATCCAGGTTCGGGAAAATATCTACCGGAATCCGAAATATCGACAAAATGGAAAAAAAGGTAATTCCCAGCACTAACACCAACACCGAAATAGGTTTCCGTAAAGCTGAGCGGATGATTTGATACATATTTTATTTTATTGATTAAATGAGAGAATAGTGATTGGGTGAATGCCTGAATAAAACCGGCATCTTTACTTAAATTTTAAACTTTATTTAAGCTGATTTAAAAAGTCATCTACCTGGCCGCTGCCGGCGGCTTTTT
>Ga0210040_10000204_pt1 | contig 105840 bp, 88 predicted proteins | sample CryGeyCG12114_NA_FD_185462 | JGI IMG/M metagenome (GOLD analysis project Ga0210040, IMG submission 185462) | Groundwater microbial communities from aquifer - Crystal Geyser CG19_WC_8/21/14_NA (SPAdes) (version 2) | ecosystem: Environmental > Aquatic > Deep subsurface > Groundwater | place... | reverse complement strand
GATGAAAGTGGTTGACAAGGTCGAACTTGTCTGCTAGATCGAGTAGATACTCTGGGATGGCCGTGATGAAGGGCTTACTCACCGTGTTTGTCTTACAGCACCTGACTCGCTTCGGCAGAGCGCGAACGGTTGCTAAGTGGGTTTCGTTGGTTGCAATGGGCTCCGATGCTCCCGGAGATTGAGCACAACTACGTAGTGGTGAGCTCACCGGGCCGAGCACGTCCCGCCTAGTAACTTGAGGCGTGGGCTCGTCCACTTCGGTAGTCAAATCGACCACAGGCATAGGCATCGGAGCCGATCTTTGTGCCAAAGGACTGCTATCGGTGAGATACCGTCTCGGGTCTGAGGCTGTCTCGGTACTCGTTGTCGTAAATGACTGGTGAGCTTCCTTGTCAATACTGTTCTCAGATGCTCTACTGGTGAGGCTGACTCCATGCTCACTTCGTCGCGTGCCCATATGAATCTCGCTTTCACGAAAGGAGGTCTGGGATAATCTACACGTTGAATCTGTCTCGTCGTGAGCCAGATTCTGCACGCGCTGACTCGGCAGTAGCTGTTCTTGGTTCCCAGGATAAAGTTGCTTGTCGAAGCTGTTGTCTCCCATTCCCGTACCAGAAAGTACGAACATCCTTACTTCGAGGCTCTGTGACGCCTCTGGTGAATCGTTCACAAAGGACGTCTCGTCGACACGGCTGTTGGAGCATGGCTCTGCGGGACTTTCGCGACAGTGTGCATTGAGCGATGCAGTAGACTCTGAAAGTGCTCGCCGCGCCTTGGGACTTGTTGTGAAAGGAACCAACACAGTCAACTCTGGCGCTGTACGGGGTCGTGGCGTCTGCTCAGCTTCCTTACTTGTCTTCAAATAGCCTGCTATCGGATTTTTGAACGCAGGATTTAGTCCTTTCCTTGTTCGAGGAAACGACGTCATCTTGGTTCGCTTTGCATGGCTCACGTCCGCAGTGGGAATTGCAGTGACCGCGCGCTTCTTCGCTACCGGTTGTACTTTAGCGCTCGCAGCACATACATCATAGATGGGGCGAGTATTGCACCGTGCTTGTGACGGAGGACTCGACGACGATCCAAAACGGACGGAAACAGCACAAGGAGAGTTTGACGCCCCCTCCTGAACTTCATCATGGCTGCCTTCTCGCGTTGTGTAGACGATTGAGTCGTCTAGGCGCAATTGTCGCACTGGCTTGAACTTAGCAACATTCTCTGCTAATTTCAACCACCGGGCGTCATCCTTAACCATACTCGGTGCAGCGATATGAACTCTAAGCTCGTATTGTTGCATATTGCATTGATGTGTATGGCTATCGATGTTGAGGTAGTCATCTTGAATATGGTTGGAGGCCCTCGATCACTTTTCGTCAATGTCACACGGCGTGTCGTCAGTGCATGTGATTAGGCAGGAGTGATCGTTGTGAGGAGCAACATCAAGAAAGAGTGACTCGCATGGGCACTTCCAAAACTGAAATCCAATTCATTCAGAGAAGCTTTGCCGACGGAAAGAACGGATTAGATAAGCGAAGCGATCGGGCTATGATTGGCTTAGCTTCACGAAGGGCTGCAGATATTCCAAATACAATTCCAAGGTTGACATTAGGGCCATGACTCTGCAGAAGGATTCGAACTCTGTCCTATGTCACTGCAATCTCCTCATCATTGTGTCTTTGCTTCTTGCTGAATATTTAGAGACAACATTGAAGCACTGTGCAGCGAGAACTTGACACCAGACCCTTTAATCCCACTTCCCGCGTTGATTTCCATCATCGTAGTGTCTCGACTACCACCTGCAAGCCCCAGAGGACAAGTGAAACCGCTTCTCGTCAAACTCAACCAATGTCCTCGAGTACTATCTGTTCTCTGGGAATGATACGAAACCTTGCTACAGGTAATGGAGCGACTGTGGTGGCCGGAAAGCAACAGCTTGCACGGGTCGACCATGGTCTCCCGATTCGTGAGGAGTGTTCGTATCCAAGAGAGTCTCCAGTCCCGTTTGGTAAGCTCTGTCTACTCCTCGTCCTTGTGAAGTCGTGGTGACATCCTGAGCTATTTCTTCCTTTCCCACCATAAGCAACCAGCATCGACGAAGGGGGCGCGAAACACTTCTGCTTACTTCATCGCCATCGCTTCTGAAGTCTCGACAGAACGTCCTGATTCTCAACGATATAGGCTAGGGCCTATGTGATCAGCTCGTTTTGCTACCCACCTTGGCCCGTCAGTGCTTGATCAACCACCCGAATGGCACATTATGCCCGAAAGGTGCCCGAGCAGTGTTGCGCAAGGATGAAACCTGCTTACTGATCATCAATTCAAGCGTACAACGCATTTGCGTGGTGAGCTCCGCACGCGAGATGCTTGCACTGATATAGGCTTAGATGTGACTTCCACAGAGGGCTTGGGACAGTGTCCTGAAGCTGTGTTTCTGAGAGCACGGCTCTCCCATCTCCCATATGGCAATGATTCGAAGAGCTACAGCGTTCTCCAAACACTAATCGTAGATTGTGTCGCGCTTTGCATTTGGCCTGGTCGTGATCTGGGAGGGTTAACAAGATCGATCGGTGTCCCTCTCACCGCACTATCACCACACTGCGTCAAAAGAAACAAGCAGGGCCACCATACGCTGACGGCACTGCTGTTATCAATTGGTACCGGATATGGACGCAAAGCAGCTATTTCGCAACAATACGCAGCAGCGGCCAAAGCTGGTGTGCGTCCGTAGTCCCTCAAGTTGGACCTACATATGCGTGTCAGCGGCGAGGTCGGAGTCGTCTAAGCCAGGAGAACTACAGTACTCGATCAGTTGTTCGGAGCGCAAAAGACGTGGCTGTTAGCTTCTGGACGTGCAAAAGGACCTTCGACTCCTCGACTGGAGGCAAAGTCAAGTGTCGCAGGCCAAGACTTGAACGCCCAAATGCGAGTTTGACCTCATATGCTTGCAGTCTAAGACTTGGTCCGCGATTTAAATGGGCCAATATACACCAACATTGCTCGGCGGCTCAGTCTCTCATTGCCATGTTGCTAATGTGCGGTATCTGCACGAAAGAAAAGGACAGACTGTGCATTCAAGGACTTTCTGTAGGTAAGCAAAGCATCAAGGTGTGGCATTAGAAAAGACGACTTTACCCGTTCGGGCAAGCTCGTCGCGACGGTCGTCCGGGCGGGTTGAGGCCGGCGAAGCGGTCGGGAACTTCTAGAACCACGTTACTCCACTACCAACAAGCGACCTTCCTGTTCTCTCGACCTCATAGTGCATCATCGGATGTTCTGCACTGTTACTTCTTCGAGCATATAGCTGTTCATTCACTTGCTGCTATCCATCAGAGACCATTTTGAGGCACACCTGGCGTTAAGTAAGCAGTGCCAAAAAGACCGATTCTTGCTGACTGTACCACGCTGTGGAGGACCTTCGGGAAGCATTGCTTTTCCAAGCGCCATAGCAGACAAAGCTTCGCAATACTGGACGCCAATCGCACATCCAGTGAGGACGGCTTCCAACATCCTCACCAACCTCATTCTTATCGCTTGACCAACCGGACATTATCCTGAACACCAGTATTACACAACATCCCGCGGCTTGTACGAGTGCGCATATTGTTTACCATTTCGGGCAATCCAACCTCACCTGGCTCAAGACTTCTTCAGGCTTCGCGACTTCAGTTAACTATTCGGTTAGTCCCGCAGGGTCGGTAGATACGTCCTTAGATTCAGAAACGCTTTTCGTGGTCTCTTCGTACCTGAGGATGTAAATCAGGCACCAGATCGCACACAAGCCGATTCTTCCTGACTTTTGTACGACCGTGTAACTTCAACAGCGATCTTACATTCTGAAATCTTCCGCTAGTGTGGCAAGAGCCCTGAGAGCCTGTATTGTTGCGCAAGCTACGACATCCCTGGATATTACCCTGCTCATGCTGGCACTGACGCCTCCATCCACGAATTGCTTCCAGTTCAGCTTGGCCCGTCTTACAGGCCATAACACTTGGTCCTCTGTGGTTGTCCAAAAATTGTGCAGGGACCTCGACCAGCCAATCGAACATTTTCCCAACAATGGCTTCCCATCCTAGTCAGCCACCTTTACCTGGCATTACACCTCCAGACTCAACCACTTGGACCAGTACTGATCAGTCTGTCCAGTCTGCGTCCGGGAATTACGGTAAGCATGACCCTTTCTGTCCATTGAGTCACCCATAGTGTTCTCGCCAGACACGGGAAGCCACAAGTCGTTATCGAAATGCATACCGGCCTGCTCCGGTCAGTCATCAGCCGACCGAGTCGATACATTCGTCGTTGCTGCAGCCCGCACAGCCTGACCGCGATTGTGAGAAAGTCATGGCAGACGTCCTCCGCAATTCGCCCTTGCTGGACAGCTTTTGCTCGTCATCATGTTCTATCATCATACCGCACATGGGCCATTCACCGAGACTCAAGCACTTGACCTATTTCCAAACACCATGATGCTGACTCACGTCTTACCAGGCAATGGGTCGCCACATGAAAACACAAGCCCCCAGTACTCCAACCTTGGCTTCCTACGTGGCTTTGCCAACCCGATGCAGAAGAAAGTGACGCGAGGTAAAAGCTTCATCCTCTTTCTAGACGCAAGCTAATACAATCAGATGGACAACCTGCGAAGCGAAGGGGGCCAAAGCCTGATAGCAAACCAGCGCAGACACGCAGACAAGAGCTTAATAGGCAGGCACAACGGTAGGCAGGATATGCCATCAACGTCGTGATGTACTCGCTGATTGGTCTTCGCAGAACGCACCGGGAACGGAAAGAACAATACATAAAGGCGCTGGAGCTGGAGATTGCGCGCCTCAGAGAAGCATTCGTGGCAGAGAGTGCCAAAGTTCAACACCACTTCAGACACTCTGAAATACGGCTGCGCGAGCAACAACAGGAGAACATGCTACTGCGCGAGATGTTGAACTCTCGAGGGGTTGCATTTGAAGTCGAGCTCCAGCAACGTAAGAATGCCATCGGGATGGGGCAATCACAGAATGCTCGAGGGTTGAGCCCAAGCTATGCAGTGCCTAGAACAACTCAGTTCTTCAACGCTCCGCCATCATCGATATCACAATCGGCAATGTCTGAATTCCATCACCCTGGCTACACCAATGGCGCGAGCAGCGTTGTCTCTGGCCATTCGCCCAACTCACAAAACAAATATTCACCACAGACACATCAAAGCCACTCACCACCAGAGAACCAAGAGACGAGTGGCTACAGGGATAGGAGTGTGCCGGATATGCCGGGAATCTTCGAAAAGGACCCTCAACTTGGTATCGACTTCATTCTCGCGTATGTGCCCCATCAATGTTTGCCCCACGATTGCTGACCGTAGTAGACTTGAAGAGACATGTCGAGATCACGGAGAATACCTAGTACGACGATCAATGGATTCGCCTAATGACCCAGAACAAGCATTGTTCTCAGGTCACGCACTGATGGCATCTGTCCCACCGCCGACACATATCGAGAAGACACCTGCACAGAAAGGAGGCCTGGAGCCAACCTATCCGCATCAGGCACCACAAGCATCAATGCAAGCCCTCAACACGTTGCTCAACCTTAGTAACGTCATCAAAATGGAAGGGTATGTGGAGGGAGGCCAGGTCACGCCTATCATGGCATTGCAATCACTACGAGGCCATAACAACTACCATTCATTGACCCGAGAAGACATCATGGGTATGGTTGATACGATCAGGAACAAAGTCCGCTGCTATGGTTTCGGAGCAGTGATGGAAGACTTTGAGCTCCGAGATGCGCTCGCAGCGATGTTCGCGACCAAGCCAGAGGCCTACGCGAGTTTCGGGAACAGCATAACGGGTGAAATTGATGACATGTACTCGTAAGGCAGAATACGAGATGAGATGGTGCTGGCGGCAATGATTTGATAGCCCAGTTTACTTGCCGTTGTGCAGAGGCAGGTCAAAAGGATGATACCCCGGACGGCGTGGTGGCACATATGATAGGCGTATGAGGGTAGGAAAAGTGATACAGTGACGGATGGCAATAAGAAAATAGTTTCAAGGATCGAAGCTGTCAAGCATGAATCAGTCCTCGTCTGCTGTCTCATCCGTGAAGCAAAATCTTGGGTAGCGTCCACTTTGGGACTAGCGTAATTGGCGTTTCGCAGCTTCCTTCAGATCGGACTGACCTCAGTCGATGGTACAGAAGCTACATTGCGACCACTCTCCACTCTTTCACCTTAACTCTGTGACTGTGTCTCTGTCGACGAGCTCGGTTCATTCGAAATGATGTCCTCTAGAGTGGCACGGCCTGCTTTGGCAGCTGTGCGCCGAGCAGCTCCCCGAACAGCAGTTCGAACATACGCAGCTCCTGCCGCGGACAACTCCAAACCTCCCATCGCGATATATGGTCTCGATGGCACCTATGCCAACGCTCTGGTATGCTACAACAGTCTTCCGGCTCCACGAGAAAGCTGGACTCCAGCATCGAGGAAGCCGACCCGGACATAGACAAGAAGAAGAGTACCGCTAACAGTGATACTTGCAGTACACGGCAGCAGCCAAACAATCAGCCCTCGACCCCACCGCCAAAGCCCTCTCCTCTCTTGGCCAGATCCTCAAGTCCGACCCAAAACTCCAAGGAATCCTGTCCGCTCCCATGCTCAGCGCTAACGATAAATCCCAAATCGTAGCCGAGCTTCAGAAGCACACCGGCGGTCAGGACAAGTCCAACACTGTCAAGAACTTCCTCGCTGCTTTGGCTGAGAACAACCGATTGGCGCTGCTGGAAGGTGTTTGTGAGAAGTTTGACCAGCTTATGGGCGCCGCTAGGGGGGAGATCGAGTTGCTGATTACTACTGCCCAGGTATGGAAACCTGCCTACGAGTTTGCACAGCTCGGGAGAAGATGTGGCCGCTAACACTTGATACAGGAACTTGACAACAAGATGCTCAAGCGACTCGAAAGTGCTGTCTCGAAATCCGAGTACAGCCAGGGCAAGAAACTGAAGGTGACAACAAGGGTCAACCCGGAGATACTGGGCGGTTTGGTTGTGGAGATTGGCGAGCGAACGATCGATTACAGCGTTGCGAGTAAGATCTCAAGGATGAACAAGATGCTGACCGAGGCGGTGTAAGAGAACGCTGTTATCACTGGATTTGTGTAAATAGAAGCGTGCTACAACACCACACCCGGTCTGGGCAATTTCATGGTTGTTCGAATGCTTCGATTCTTCGTACTGACACGGCTGAGCAGGAAAGCGACATCTCGCTGATAGGTAGCTTAACACAATACCCTCTGACCGTTTGAACCAACTCGATTGTTGAGTGCGCTACTCCAGCTTACACACGGATACCCGTGGTAGACCTCCTGCAAGACGGATTTACGCTGTTGTGCTCCTGGACGGTCTGGCCCAGCACGAGTCGAGCAGGACATCGGCAAAGAGGCATTTACAGCCTTGGTTTCATCTTGCAGCAGCTGCCGCTCATGGGCTTCTACCGACTTGCTGAAGCATAACCATTAGCAATGGCAATGGCAACGCGGCCGGCCACGTCTCCTCCTGCGTACCACTTGGGAAAGTCTACCTCGAAGGACGCGTAGATTCCGGTCAGCAATTCGTAGTAAGAGCGGTCAATCATTACGGTCAAGATGTTCCCTCATGCATCAGCGTCTTGACTCAGCCTAATAGACTTTCCACAGCAGCAGCAATGCTCGCTCTGACCCATTAGAGCAGAAGCTAGATACTCTTGCAGCGGAGAGTTCACATGTTGGTGACATGTGGTGCATGTATTTGACGCAACGACAAATAGAAGTGATGCGGCGGCTTTCCAAGCTAAAGATCTGCCGAGAGGGACCCTGAGATCACGGTGCCTGGCTCGCCCTGGTTGAGTTGGAGGGGCAGACGTGGTGAAGAACGTGCAGATGAAAGTCTCCAAAAAAGTTCTGAAAGAAAATCGTACGACTACTGCAACGATTCACTTGCTTGACTTTTCTGCACGCCTGAAATTCTCTTGATCGTTTCTCAATTTTATTCTACCACCGCAGCCCATCCACACAATCTCCATCTAGAAGCCTATTTACAAGACAGTCAAAATGGGATCAGCCGCACCAGCTCAGAAGTATAAGGTGGCCGACATCTCGCTGGCCGCCTTTGGCCGACGAGAGATCGAGCTTGCTGAGATTGAGATGCCAGGTCTCATGGCCATCCGAACGAAGTACGGTGACGACCAGCCTCTTGCCGGCGCCCGTATCGCAGGCTGCCTGCACATGACAATCCAGACTGCCGTCCTGATCGAGACGCTCGCAGCACTCGGCGCTGAGATTACCTGGTCGAGTTGCAACATCTTCTCGACGCAGGATCATGCCGCAGCTGCCATTGCTGCTGGTGGGACACCAGTCTTTGCATGGAAGGGCGAGACAGAAGAAGAGTACGAGTGGTGCTTAGAACAACAACTGCTGGCTTTCCCATCTGGCAAGTCGCTCAACCTCATCCTTGACGATGGTGGTGATTTGACTGCCCTCGTACACAAGAAGTACCCAGATATGCTCAAGGACTGCTACGGCGTGTCCGAGGAGACCACGACTGGTGTCCACCACCTCTACAGAATGCTGAAAGGCAAGGGTCTGCTTGTGCCAGCCATCAACGTCAACGACTCGGTGACCAAGAGCAAGTTCGATAACTTCTACGGCTGCCGAGAGTCTCTCATTGACGGCATCAAGCGAGCCACCGATGTCATGATTGCTGGCAAGATCTCCGTCGTTGCTGGCTTCGGTGACGTCGGCAAGGGCTGCGCCCAGGCTCTTCACGGAATGGGCTCGAGGGTGCTGATCACCGAGATCGACCCTATCAACGCCCTTCAAGCTGCTATGCAGGGTTACGAGGTTGTTACCATGGACGAAGCCTCGTCGATGGCTCAAATCTTCGTGACCACCACTGGATGCCGAGACATTATTACCGGCAAGCACTTCTCCCAGATGAGAAATGACGCTATTGTCTGCAACATTGGCCACTTCGACATCGAGATTGACGTTGCCTGGCTCAAGAAGAACGCCAAGAGTGTGCAGAACATCAAACCACAAGTTGACAGATATACCATGGACAGCGGGCGAAACATTATTCTGCTTGCTGAGGGCCGTCTCGTCAACCTGGGATGTGCGACTGGTCACTCCTCTTTCGTCATGTCCTGCTCCTTCTCCAACCAGGTGCTTGCTCAGATTTTGCTGTTCAAGGCTGAGGACGAAAAGTTCGGTCAGAAGTACCCCGAATTTGGCAAGACTGGCAAGAAGGATGTTGGTGTCTACGTCATGCCCAAGATCCTCGATGAGCAGGTTGCGCTGCTACATTTGGAGCACGTCAATGTCAAGTTGACCAAGCTTTCACCTGAGCAAGCAGAGTACATGGCACTCGATGTTGAAGGACCCTTCAAGAGCGATATCTACAGATATTAGACGCTGGCAAGGGCCTTGGTTTGGCGTTCTGGGTCATTGGGTACTGCATTTGCTCAACGCAAAGTGCTTGGGAAAAGGTTAGAAAAATTGCGTGATTAGATCATGGCAAGTACGACTCAACGATGTAATAGACGTGAACGAGTTATGAGAGAGCAGGTGAAGCCAGCACAGCTGCTGACTCCTGCAATGGTGGTCGTCCTTCAACTGGCGACACGTAAGTCAGCTTCACCAGCGAGACTTGAATAGCATAGATGATACCCAGAATTCGAAGCATTTCATTTACATGGCATGGAACAGAATTCATTGCTAACCAGTTGGTCATTTTGCTCGAGGTCTAGAATGATGGGACGTTTCAGCGTCGGGTGATTCGATGGGTCGGAGAAGGAGATAGAGGAGGGTAGTAACCCAAATTTATTCCTTCTCGGAAACTGCAAGTATATTGGGAGCTGATTTGTACCATAGATGCTTGGACTTGAATGATCCGATAGCTACCGTTGCCGAGAGATTGATGACCTTCCGTCTGCACTTGGTTGTGTCCTGGAACAGGTGGCGAGCCCATCCTAAGCGTTGCCAGTCTTGCCATCGCGACATCCTGTTGTTCACCTGGGGAAACCCACCATAAGCCGGGCAGAGTGGCATTATTGGTCGCATGAGGGAAAGCTAGTGGCTTGGATGCAGCAAGTCAGCCGAATATTAGGCTAGTCTAGTGAATGGTTCTGTCCTCGACAAGCACCAGCCACTTGCACATCGATATCTACTCATTATGTTTCATTGATATTTGAGACTTGTTGTAGTGTCTGTCACTTGATCTGGCGTCTTTTCCGCGACGAGCCGACCGACGAACGCTGTTACTTTCACCGACCAGTCTCCGACGTTAAAAGGCCAGACGTCTGAAGTGTCAACCCACCTCACCTCACCTCACCACATCTCGCTCCCTCCACTACCAGGACCGAAACAATCACGAGCTGAGCATCTCTAGATCTCTTGCAGACTTGGCGAGTCGGCGCCAGTATCAGCTGCCTCTGCGCGTCTCGACCCCTCTCATTCGCAGTACATTTCATGCGCATCTCTATGTGGAAGAGACGGAAGCAGAGAATTCAGTCTCCGACACCGACTCCTCAGTCCCAGCGTTATGGAAGCTAGGTTCCACCAAGGGCCTTTCTATCCCTCTCACCACTCCAATCGCAACCACAATCGAGCGACCTCCCCTCCAGGCCGCCGTCCGTTCGCGCACGATACGCCCTCTCCATCTAGGTCACCAAGCGCTGCCATGGTACACAACTTTGGCGTCTACAACCAGCAGAATGGTTTCCAGCAGCAGCATATGATGAACGGAGGACAAAACCACCAGAGGTTCAATGGCATGCATCTGCCGAAACAACAGCATGCCTATCAGCAAAATCAGCATCACAACCCTCAGCAGCACGGAGGGCATATGGGACATCAACCCAACCTATCTGGAGGTCCCTATCAGTCAAGCACCCCAACCTTACACCACTTCGGCCAAGATCAATTGCTCAACGGCACCAGAGAGGACGGGTTGGACGACGAGTTTGGTCACAACGAATACTGGCAAGAGCAACGCAGGTTGTATGAAGACTCGAAGGACAACAGCGACAGCCATAACCGTGCGAAGACCTATGCCCAACAATCGAAAAGTCTTACATTTGGCGGTCCACTGGGTGCGGGTGCAGATGACGTGACAATGGAAGACAAGGTGCGCTCGTTAACATCGCAGACACAAAGTCGCAGCCCATGGACAGAGCTAGACATGGGCGGTCAAGGACTACGTGCCCTGTCCTTGAATCTCTACAACTATTCCTTTCTGTCTCGACTTTACGTTCCTCACAATCAGCTTCAGGCCTTTCCTGCCGCCCTTGGTCAACTGAAGAACCTCGAATATCTTGACATGTCGTTCAACAGTCTGATGAGCCTGCCCGAAGAGATCGGTATGCTCACCAATCTAAAGACCTTACTGCTTACTGGAAATCGACAACTGCTCGATCTACCTTCGTCGATAGGCTATCTTTACAAGCTGGAGACCATGGGTTTGTACGAGACCGGCTACTGGGAAAACATGCCAGATGGTCAAAGACATGCCCTGCTGCAGAATGGTACAAAGGGTCTTGTTCGTGAGCTATTAGAGTCAATGCCAGAAGAATGTAAGTCTGCTTCCCGTCAATTCCTGACCGTAAGCTAATCACCAACATAGATATCGAACCTCCTCGCGAACGGGAATGGCACCAACTCGAAGAAGTGGCGCAGTCAGATGGTGAAACACAGGACACCTTCAGCGCAGTCACGTACAATATTCTTTGCGAACGCTACGCATCCAAGCAGAAGTACGGTTATGTGCCGGAAAGATATCTCAACTGGCCGTCAAGAAGACAACTGATCCTCGACGAGCTCAGAGCGCTGGACGCCGATGTCGTATGCCTGCAAGAATTAGACCGCAATTCCTATGACGAGTTCTTCCGCAAGGAGCTAAGTATACTCGGTTACAAAGGATATTATGCGCAGAAGAGCCGAGCAGAAACTATAGGAGAGCATGCCAAATTCGTCGACGGTTGTGGCACATTCTGGAAAGACAGGACTTATGTTGTGCTCGACACGCAACACTTCGTTCTCGGTAGAAAAGCAGTCGAGAAGGCCGGCGCGAAATCTTCAGCGGACATGCTCAACCGTGTTTGGCAAAGAGATGATATCGCAACGGTTGTGTTCCTGGAGAACAGATTCACCGGGTCAAGAGTAATCGTCGGCAACACGCATACGTACTGGGATCCAGCATTTAGAGATGTCAAGCTGATACAGGTCGCTGTCTTCATGGAAGAGCTCAACAAGCTAGCAGACAAGTACTCAAAACACCCTCCCGCGACAAACAAGAAGCCCTCATGGCAACACGACGACAGTGACCTGCGTGAGCCAGCGCCGTCTCTCGAGTACGAACGAGGCTCACAGATACCTATGATCGTCTGCGGTGATTTCAACTCCGGTCCCGGTTCTCCCGTGTACGAGCTCATCACGAAGCAAACACTCGATGCTTACCATGACGATTTTTCAGGCCGCAATTACGGTGCCCTATCGACTGATGGCATGTCCCACATGTTTACGCTCAAGAGCACGAACGCCTTGATGGAACAGCCCTTCATCACTAATTACACGCCTGAATTCGTTGATGAGCTCGATCAGATTTTCTACTCGAGCAAGAGTTTGAGGCCGATAGGCGCGCTTGGCCAGGTCGATCCGGAGTATCTAAAGCGCGTGCCTGGGTTCCCGAACCAGCATTTCCCCAGTGATCATCTCGCTCTCATGGCAAAATTCAAGGTTGAGAAGCCGAGGACTGCACAAAAGGTGGAAGCGGATTTCGGGCCGAGTTCAAAGAGAAGTTAGGGAGGGAGGCTGGCTGGTTTTCAAGGGGACTCTGGTACAAGCAGGGCATGGGCCACGAGCATCTCAAGCATAACATCTACGAACCACCGCAAAAAGGAGGAAAACCGGGAGGATAAGATGATTTACGACGCGAGAGATTTTGGCTCTATCGACTGGCGCATGTGTATGTAAAGCAAGAGAGGTACCTGGCGAGGGGTTGCATATGGTAGTTGCTCGAGTTTTATTGGTCTTCAGGAATGGTGTGGTAGACTGCAATGGCGGGAAGGGGTGGGCTGATCGACACGTAACAGCACGATGAACCTCTCCTGTTTTGCCGCTGAGCAGACTCTTTGGAAATTAGCCGGGGACTGCTAGAGGTGAGGCAATCGAAGCACCTTTTCCACTTTCCGCTGATGTTGCTAAATTTGTTGACTTGACTTGACTAACGTATAAGCCGCGCTGCATAGCACGTTGCATGATGGTCAGTTGCTGCAACGAGAGACTATTTGAGGAGGGTCAGCTTCAATTGAAGTTGTTCTCACCAAGCCCGAATCTGTCATGCCCTACGAACTCTGAAGAACATCCACGGCCCAGACTCTAAATTCAAGCACTGATCCCACAAGTACAGAGAAGTGCTAACAAAAACTCCCCCAACAGTTGCGTGTAACAACAGGCCTCCTGTAATTCATGACTCAAATTAGACGTACTCATACCGGTTGTCGGGACAAGACAACACAACACGTCGAGCAGCCCTCAGGAGGCATGGCGTTAGGCATTAGGACATCAGCAATTCAACGACTTCCACGCTAGTTACTGAAAGCTAACTGAAAACAGCAAGGGCCTGATCTTTCTTCACCAACCAGCTGCGATCGCCTTCCGGACGAGGGTTAGTGCTGAGAAAATAGCATCATCGATCTTACTTTTGTACGAAGCCAGCGCTCTTGCGGGCGCAGTGAAGGGTAAGGTACGATTCAATTGCTGACAATTGACTCTCGATACTTTGCATTTGATGCGTTCATGGTTGTTTGCTTGTCATCTTTGCTTCTCTTGTTCATTTCGCTCGAGCTTTCGAAAGTAGGCGATTACTTCTGTGGTGCGGTGCGGTGGACCACTCGACATCTAGCGGTCTGCCAGTTACAAATCGTTGTACGAGGCTAAGCTGAAAGTTTGGACTTTTCTTTGACGGCGAATAGGCGAATATCAACTTTGCCAGTGATATTGGGACTTCTTCGCATCACCATTGTTCAACCGTGCGTCTTTCATTATGACGGCTACGTATTATGATGCAGCGACGCAAGGTGCACAGGAACGAGAAGCGGAGGGCATTCGATCCTTACCTTCCAACAACAAAACGGTGACGGAGACCGCCGACAGTAACAAGCACGAAGACGATCTACCTCCATCAACGATGACAGCCGCAGAACCAGCTCAGCCATCACCAACAGAACTTGCACCAACACATCAACCCCATGCTTCAACCAGTTCGACGTCCTCCTCCGAAACAGACATCACCCCCTCCTCGAAAGAACCAATTACCGCCGACTCCCCCGATGGCGCCGACGCCATCGCTGACGCCGCTCAGAAGCCCGAACGACCAGAACTCAAGCGCCAGGAATCACGTGCCGACGAGTTCTCAAAGCTCCGTATCACGATCATCATGTTCTCATTGTGCATGGCTCTTTTCCTCTCCGCGCTCGACGTTACGATTATCACTACTGCGCTACCGACGATCGCGCAGGAGTTCCAGGCGAGTAGCAGCGGGTATACCTGGATCGGGTCCTCGTATCTGCTTGCGAACGCGAGTTCAACGCCACTGTGGGGCAAGTTCAGCGATATCTGGGGGCGGAAAATCATGCTCGTGCTTGCGAATGTGGTATTTATGGTTGGGAGTATTGTTGCTGCGCTGGCGAAGAGTATCGGGCAGTTGATTGTTGGACGAGTCGTTCAGGGTCTGGGAGGTGGCGGGTTGATCATCCTTGTGAGTATTGCTATTTCCGATTTGTTCTCGATGAGGGAGCGACCGAAGTACTATGCTTTTGTGGGGTTGACTTGGGCCGTGGCGAGTGGTGTGGGACCGATTGTTGGAGGTGTGTTCACGGAAAAAGCAACGTGGAGGTGGTGCTTCTGGATCAACCTACCCCTCGACGGCTTGAGTTTGATACTGCTTATCTTCTTTTTGAAGCTCGAGACGCCCAAGACGCCATTTTGGCAGAGTGTGAAGGCTATTGATTGGATTGGCGGGCTTGCTATTGTAGGGGGTGTTGTGACGTTCTTGTTCGGGTTTGAGAGTGCGGGTGTCACGCATGCGTGGGACTCGGCCTTTGTGCTGTGTTTGATCATCTTTGGCGTCATCATGATTGGGTTATTCTTCGTTGCGGAGTGGAAGGTTGCGAAGTATCCCATTATGCCGCTTCGGTTGTTCAGGGATCGGAGCAACATAGCGGCTTATGGGGTTTGCTTCTTGTTCGGGTTCGTGTTCATCGCGCAGAGCTACTATCTGCCGTTGTACTTCCAGACAGTCATGGGGTTATCGCCGATTTTGTCTGGAGCCTCGCTGTTCGCGTTGGTGATACCGCTATCAGTCACGAGTATTGCAAGCGGTATCATCATGAGGAAGACTGGAAGGTATCAGGAGGTCATTTGGGTCTCTGCAGGATTTTTGTGTCTGGGTAGTGGACTCCTCATCGATCTGCCTGCGCACACCAGCTGGCCAAGGGTGATCGCGTATCAGATCATTTGTGGAATTGGAACTGGTCCGCTGTTCCAGGGTCCACTCATTGCGCTTCAGTCACACCTGAAAGGTTACGATGCGGCGGTCGGAACGGCAACATATGGCTTCATCCGGAACATTGCGACTTCGATGTCCGTTGTGTTAGGCGGGGTGGTCTTTCAGAACGAGCTTAACGCTAAGCAAGGCACGCTGGAACAAGTTTTGGGACCGGCTACGGCGGAGCAATTCGCCGGGTCGAGCTTCGGCTCGACGACAGGTCTCCTCAAAACACTGCCTCCGGCGGAGAAGGAAGCGCTGGATCGAGCATATGCCAGCTCTTTGTCGACTATGTGGATCTTTTACGTGTGTTTCGCAGCACTGCTGATCGTGGTGTCTCTTTTCATCACGAAGGTCGAGCTATCGAAGGAGCACGAGAAGACGAGAACTGGTGTTGCGGAGCAGGAGAGGATTAGGAAGGAACAGGAGGAGTTGCAGAAGGAACGGAAGGCCGCTAAAAGAGCATCGAAAGGAGGCAAGGATATCGAAAAAGCATGAAGTTGAAGTAGGCTTACCGATTCAGGCAGGTGCCAACTGGTGTAACCACACTGGCACGATAGGGGTGACGGCCTTGCAAGGAGGTCTACTTTCTGAAGTTTCAGCATGGCGTCTGGCAGGCAATTTGATAGCAGCCATCTCATTTACATAGCGAAGAAACCCGTCTGATCATTTTGAGATACTGCATGTACAACTTGATAGCAGGGGATGGCGTACTCCAATCTCCCCTCCACTGGCATTCATGTGGTGCTAGGGTGCATTCGAGGTTGGCAATCCAGAGCACGTGCATTCCACCCGCATTGACTTCGTCCCCCCGGATCGATTTGCTGGACGGCTCGTTCAAGTTTCGGGTAAGGTGTTTGTGCGTGCCATCATATTCTCGGATGTGTTCATTACACGCACTATCATTGGTAGGAAGACAATACTAGTGAACCCCAAAAACGCACATGTGAGGCTTTCGTGGGAGACGTCATGTGTTTATGATTGGGGACCACGAGGACAAAAGCGATGGCGCTCGCTCACCCATACGAGGTACGACCCTTTTCGCGACAGCACCACACCACTACTTCAGGTACCCGTGGCAGATGCAGGAACGACTATTCCTTGCAAACGTCAAATGATACTGGCATGTGATCGGCCTCGCTTTCCCATAGGGTTCCCATAGGGATAGACTCCTCGCCTTCCATGGCCCACGCACAGAGGTCGAAGCCCACACACCGCTCCTCTTCCACCCGCAACCCTTGTCTCCCTCTGTCGAAACCACAATGACAAGCCCTGCCACGAGCAGAGGCGACCTGACTGTCTACCGCGCGAGAGAAAAAGAATATGAAAAAGCCCGGAGAGATGCACTCGAAAGACAAACCGAAGCACCGACGTTGTTATGGCGCAGTGCTGCGAAGACGATCTCGTTGGCTACTGGCGCAACCACCTTCTGGCTGAAGACAGGTGTTGGCGCCGCAAAATGGGGACTTGCCGCTAGTCGTCAGACCACCAACGCAGTCATCGGCCTGAACCAGTCAGTCCTCGAGTACGTGCTTAGGGCCGGAGGCAGAGATTTGAACGAGAGGACTCAACTCGCTCTACGCCAAGAGCAAGCAGAACATCTGGTTGACAGATGGGTCTCCTCTCTACACACCACACTGACTGCCGCTTCCTTGCTGGCCGCTACTGGTTTCTACGTCGCTGAGACTACTCTCGATTGGTCTTCTGAGTCTTCACTCAACGGTCTGCACTTCCTGAACGCTCTTTTTGGTTCGACAGATGCCTCAAGAGCAGTAGCAGCTATCGTTGAAGTGATGAAGAAAGAGTACGACAAGCCCGGGCCTGACGGTCGTGTCAATTCAGTCCACGCCTACGAGTTGTTGACCACCGTCGCAAGCTTTCTGTTCTTACAACGAAGTGGAAGGAGGAAGACCGAGATGGAGTGGCGCTCCGCTTGTGGTGACACAACCATATGGGATATCGTTATTGACGACAAAGGTTTCCGTGCAGATGTGCTCGGCACTAGAAGACCAGAAGTCGTCGCCAATGCCAATACCGTGCTCCAGTCACCCACCGTCGAAGACCCGAACGACGAGTTTGCAGCAATCGCAAGGGGTGTAGAAGAAGATGTTCTGTCCAACACCCTTGCCTTGAGTGCCCATGACCAGACCAAGTTGACGGATGAGGAAATCAGACAACGTATATTAGAACAACTACCACTCGGTTCCATAGCCACAATCACCAGTGAGACTATGTTGGTCAAGACGATCAAAGTTGACATACACGGCTCTGAAACTACAGAAATTGAACCTCCGCCAGGCATGGTCATGGTCTCCGAACATCCTAACTTCGACAACAGTTCCGATGTCCAGACTGTCGTCTTTCGCACAGCATCCAAAGCTGCGTCCACTGCACATGTCGGCCCAAATGACCAGCTTGGTCTCGATAATGTCGACGCCTCAGAGTCCTTAGAGTCTGATGATACAGGAACTACGGTACAAGCTGGCCTGTCACACCATTTCTCTGGGCCATCCACGCAGTCGAACATCAGTACTGATGCTTCCTCGACAGCGGATGAAACTGATCAGCGGGTGTACAACGGCGCCCAAAATGCTTCAGCAGTGCCTGTGGCAAATCAGAAGAAGACCAGGAAAGCTGTTCCTGAGAGCACATCGCCACCAGCTACTCGACGAACAACAGCCTCGCAGGCCAAGCGTGGGAAGGAGCGGGTGCCAGCCAACGATAGGACCGAGAAGAACGAAAAGCCTGGGGCCTTCGGGGAAGGCTTGAAGTCACCAAGTCCTACTCGATCTTCTGCGGCACTGAAGCGAACAGTCCCCACACCTTTAAGGAGCCGCAGCAGTTCCGGCGGTGGCTTTACCAACGCTCTTTCCCAGACTCTCAGACCACTTACATCCGCCAAAGATAGTTCGAAAAAGCCAATCTTTCACGTACCGGTGACTCAGCCAACCACACCTCTGATGAGTCCTGGAAGAACCACTCCCGCTGCATATGAGAGCCAAGGCGCAGGGTATTTCACTGTACATGAAAAACGGCGGGAGTCTACGTACTCGCAAACTGATACCTATTCGTTACATTCAAATGACAGCAGGCCGCCATCACCGACCATGTCTAGAGCCCATTTGAAGGCCTCGAACTCGATCAGCAAAACACGTTCCCAGACCGAGATCTCGATGTACCCCAATCTGGACGACCTGGCTGAGCAGGATAGCTTGCACCACAGGAGGTCGCACTCGTTTGGGGCGAGTCTATACTCCATGGGCACGAAGAATTGCGCAGAGGATCCGTTAATATTGGCACCCAAGACACCTATGCCAAGACGCTCAATCTTCGAAGACAACAAGATGCTCATAGCTCTGGCTAGAGATGGTATAGTGCCCGGTCAATTTCCAGAACGTCACCTTATCTGGACATTACGCAGGTTCGGACGGTCCGCCACCGCTGCATATGGTCAGGGCTTCTTGAGGTTCATGGGACTTCCTGTGGAGCCTGAGCTACTGGCGAAATCGAGAGAGGTGGTCAAAAAGGATATACACCACGAACATGTCTCTTTCGCGACCTACACAGGGTTCCCAGAAGAGACTATCATCAAGTCGTCGTACTTGGAACCGCAAGGATTCGAGCGGACATATAGTGACGAGTTCGCGCCACTCATCCATTTCATAACCATCGATTTGGAGTCCAAGGCGATAGTGTTAACATGTCGTGGCACCCTAGGGTTTGAAGACATATTAACTGACAGCGCTTGCGACTCTGCTGATTTGTACTGGCAGGGACAAGCTTACCAAGTACATCGAGGCATACGGGACGCTGCTCGACGTCTCATGGACAGCCGCAACGGCAACAACATTATGTCTATCCTGAAGGAAAATCTCGAAGAGTTCCCCGAATTTGGTCTTGTACTGGTTGGGCACAGTCTCGGTGGAGCGGTTGCTGCTGTGCTCGCCATCATGCTGTCGGAACCATCGAAGCACGAGCCAGGTGAAGCAGACAAACCATCGTTCGTCACATCTCAGAGACAAAAGCTCTTACCGTCTCAGGCTCATACAACAGCCATGAAAGATATCCCTCCTGTTGCTCTCCCTGCTGGTCGACCGATTCACGTTTACGCCTTCGGGTCTCCAGCATGTGTCTCGCCTGCCCTTCGGGTTGCTACACGAGGTCTCATCACGACAGTGATCAATGCAAACGATATCATACCATACTTATCGCTAGGCACTTTGCAAGACTTCAAGGCCGTGGCAAGACGGCTCAAGGAAGACGTATCAGGTGCGTTCACGAACATCAGGCAGCGAGTATCAGAACGCTTAGTGAGTGGTGTAGTCTCATTCTTCAAGACTGGCTACAGCCACTCCGAAGCCACAGCTGGCCCGCCTCCGTCCAGCGACCTAGCTGGTGATGGCTTGGGTGAAGATACCTGGATGTGGAATGAGTTGGTCGAAATGCGAAAAGTCATGGTCAACGAGAAACTTGTTCCACCTGGCGAGATCTTCACGCTGGAAAGCACGAGAGTGTTTGACAGAGATCCAGATGAGACCACGACTGGCGGTGCTGAGCAGGCAAAGCACTACACGCCTTTGGGACGGCCAGCAACAAGAGTGCAGCTGAAGTATGTGAGAGACGTCGAGACGCGGTTCTCAGAGATCAGATTCACAAAGAGCATGTTCCTGGAACATACGCCATATCATTATGAGAACAATCTTAGTGCATTGGAGAGGGGCGTTTATGATTATGCTGTCTGAAACGGCAGATTTGCAAGCATATGGCATTAGCATTTGGGGGCATTGATAGCAATGGTCGTTCTAGAGAAAGGCGTGGAGCCTGCAGTTACGGACATAGTTAAGCGTGAGTTTATGTAGACATGGTAATTGCATTATATGTTTCGATATATGCGATACTGTCTAATGGCCTACGCATCGTATAATTCAGTGCTGTCTCGAAATACACGCCCCACCCCTGACGACGACATTCACTCACAGCTTAGGCTGACTGCCAATTCCCAACTCGCGGATAAATATGTCCGCCGCTCTCTCCCCAACCACGAACGCCGTCCCGCCAGTGTTAGCACCCACATTCTGCGGCGGCACACTCAGGTCCGCAAGCTTAAGCCCCTTCACCCCATGCACATTCAACTTATTGTCCACCACGCCGTTCTTCTCCCTCGGCATCATCTTGCAGGTCCCCAGCGAATGCCACGTCGTCGAGATGATCGAGCGCACTTTGTCCTCGATCGCCTTGTCGTCTTCGGCCGTGTACTCGATGCGTGAGTCCTCGTCGTGCACGAGCGGGCCGTCGGCCTTCTCGACGACGGCGGCCGCTGAGCCCTCGGGGAACGAGGGGTGCGTTGATGCTAGCTCGCCGCGGAAGATGGACATGCGGCGCCAGATCTCGCGCGACGCTTTGTAGGCCCAGACGTGTTTTTTCAGGTCGACGATGCCCGGGGCTTGGCCGGGGCCCGTGCCTGTGTCGTTGAGCCAGCCGACGTCGAAGTCGACGGGGTCTTTCATTGTGGGGCCTGTGATGTGGATCGAGCCGCGCGAGTACGGGTACGCGGTCCAGTTCGCTTGCGAGACGTATTCGGCGTCGTCGGGGAGCACGGAGTGGTCGCCGTAGTAGGCGAGGTACATGGCCATGATCATGAGGGGGCGGTCGGGCGCGTCTTTGAAGTCTTGGTCCCAGGCCTTTTTGAACTCGGGGCCGAGCGCTTCGACTTCGGCTTCGGTGGGGCGGAACTTGCCTTGGGCGTCCATGGCGTTTGTGCCGAGGAGCTCGTCGTTATCGCGGATTGCGGCCGTGATGTCGAAGCGGCCGTCGGAGAAGCCATTGATTGTCTGGCGGGGGTGGAGGTTCGTGCGGTATGCGTAGAGGGAGAGGTGGTGGTCCTGGTAGTCGTTTCCGACGCCTGGGAGGTCTTCGACGACGGGGATGCCGGCGCGCTCGAGGATTTTGGGGTCCCCAAGGCCGGACCGCTCGAGGATGAGGGGTGTGGCGTTTGCGCCGGCCGAGACTATCACCATCTTGGAGGCACGCACCGTCCGTGGGGATGTGTATCCTGCGGCCAGATATTCAGGGTTTGGCATGTATTTGGGGTTGGTCTGGTACTCTACCCCCACCGCTCGCTTGTTGTCGTCTAGCAGAATTTTTATGACTTGTTTTTCGACCAGGACGTGTAGATTGGGAAAGTCTCCGCTCTGTAACTTGGGGTGGAGATATCTGTGTGCAGCGTCTTGACGTCGTCCGTTGGTCCCAACATACCGCAGATAGCGCTCTACACCGTTGTTCGCGTCGAGGTTCTGCAGGTCACTGACCTCGGGATAGCCGACCTTTTTGGCGGCGTCGAGGAAGGAGTCTTCGGCGCCTTTGGCCGTGAAGGTACCCTTGGAGACGTTGATGGGGCCGCTGTCTCCGTGGAGCTCCTTCTCACCACGGCCATGGTAGGTCTCGAACTGGGAGGTGGTTAGGAATGGGTGTCATGTGAAGGTCTAGCAAGCTCACCTTTTTCATGAACGGCAAGATCTCGTTAGCGGACCATCCTTCTGCATTCCACGAGTCAAAGTCGGAACGCTGACCGCGAGTATACACCATCCAGTTCATGGCAGAGCCACCACCAAGTGTGCCACCTGATGGGACAATGGGGCTGCGGTCGTTGAGTTGCGGTGACTTGTTTCCTTGCCAGAAGAGCGTTATCTTGCTGCTGGGGAAAAGGTTCCGCGGGTACAATGCTGGATGCACAACTTCTGGCATGCCATAGTTGTTAGGGCCCTGCTCGATGACTAGGATTGACAGCTTGGGGTCGGCTTCGGCCAGACGTCCGGCTATTACACAGCCCGTGAGACCACCTATTGAATCGTCAGTAAGAGTCGCATCGGCCATGACAGATGGGAAGAATCACCTCCAGCAATGATCACATCTACCTCTTGGAGATTCTCCGGCAGCTTTGTACATAAACCCATGATGAGACCAGTTTGGATATTGAATGGGTCCTTGTTGTTGTCGATTTCGTTAAGGTGCAAGAGTCAAGTTATCAGTCTGCATCGAATGAAGATATGTGAGCTACGACGAATGCCGCAGCAGAATATATTGACGGACGAGCGCATCTCCTCATTTTGTCTCGTCAATCTATCTTCTCCGCGTGAATGCCCTCGGCTGGCGCAAATGGTGATTCAGCTTGGGATATACGGTACTTGTATCTGGACCCCGCGTCTGGCATGTGGGACGCGAATTTATCCTTGTCGAGTTGTGACGGCAATATGCATAGTGTACAGACTAGCGTTACACCGACGATGCGATTCGTCTAACCATCTGAAGAATAGTGCAGGCTCGAGTGTTCCCCAGCCCTGGTAACTCCGCCCTTCCCAGTACCGTGACTCCGGGCTTATGCGGACCGAAACTCACGTATCGAATAATATGGCGTTCCTTGTGTTGACGACCGAGCGCGGACATTCCGCTCGTAAAAACTGGACTATTTGGCAGATTAGCTCTTACCAAAATGCCGACCGATGTGCACCCCGGTCAAGATTATCTGCACTTTTAACCTCGGCCGGTGGCATTACATAGCGAGGAAGCTTACTAGGCTAAGCTGGCTGGCGGAGATGACCCAGCTAATAGGAGGAGTAGTCAGCTGCAAGACCAAACAGGAGTGTTGTAGAGGAGGTGGAGGCCGTATGATGGCTTCTCTCGTGGAAAGTGCCCTGACATCTCTGCGTACATCTAGCAAGAGGTGGTATGATGTTCGCGGTAGGCATGAGCCAAAACTGTGGCGGTGAAGCCTTTTAATCAATATGCTCCCCGGCTACCGGAGGGTCAAGACCACGTGAACTACCTCTGCCGTGATGGTCTGTGTAGGAGACGTTGACGATCATATTCGGGCGTCATTGTAGAATTTGGACTGTTTGTTTTCAGGCGAGGCCGTGCCACGGCTGATTCTTACTACTGTCAGCGCAGCAGTATTTCAGAAGATCATTTTGTCGCAGCCGCTTTCTGCCTTTCCCGACTGTCGATCAGCTGGGCAAACAGAAACAAAACTTGGTCTCAGCGGGAGGTTGCCGTTTTTCAAGTGGATGGATATCTACAGTCCACACTTTCCGTGGCGCTGAAGTCGCTGTAGCAGCCGGATCGAGATCTGGGCACAGCTTGATAGACAGCCGGAACTTGAAGGTATAGTCCACGTCGATGTCAAGGCCAGCCTTCCAATCCGCAGTGAATCTACGAAATTCATGACTGCCTGTCCTTGCATCGTAAGTTAGCCAGCTGTCATGGAAAACCCGGTGTTGATTCCTGTAGGGAGTACCTGCTTCAGCCTTCCAGGCGTCATCAAATTCGAGGGGATCAATGCGGAGATGAGGACTGGCGACTGAGAAAGGACGCAGCAACAAGACCATCGGTCGGAAGTCCTTGTCAAACCCGAGTTTCATCCATCCAATATACCTGCCGTAGTCACGTGCTTGGTTTGTGCTGAACTTGATGATACAGACTGTGTGCGGCGAAAACTCTCTCAAGACGACGCGATCTTCTACTGGACTCGCTTCCCGAGCTAAGACGCGCCTGTCACATTGCGCAGTATCCGAGACTTCGAGATGTCTGAGCCAGAAGCCGGGAAAAAGGTTACGTGGGCCATCCAAGACTTCTTGAGGAATAGTGAATCTGCTCATAAGATGACCCTTTGAACCTGTCCAGAAGCCGCTCTCCCCATGCATTCCATGAACTCGTGCGTACTGGCCGGGTTCTGATAGCTTCGCGAGCAGTATGGCGTATTTGCAATCATCCGACGGATCACTTCGGACCTCCGTAACGCTTAAAATTGCGGCGTAAGTTTCGATACTGTAGGACAAGCATGGGAGGCGTATCTCCAGGCCAAATTGCCCGATCTTGAACGATTCTGATCCTGAAGTACGTGCAAGGTTTCCACATTGCTTGAATGCTGCTGGGGATGTCGCGAACAAGCCACATCCCAGTCTGTCGGGGTGTGCGTCCAGATCACGTCTCACTCTGTCGGGTGGTGCGTCCAGATCCCACGCGAAGATCGTCTGGTCAGCATTCCTCTTGATAATCTCTTCCTGTAAACGGATGAAGGCCTTTTCTTCTTCTCCATATATGAACGGCATATTGATATCGAAGAGCCCCATCAAGCAGTATGCGGTATCCTCCACCCTCGTGGTCTTGCGCTCAGCCGCCCAAGACATTCGCTGAGCAATACAGCAGGAACGTGGGGTGACCTTGTTGATTAATACGTCCGGAGGTATACCAGTTCTGCTCCACAGCTGGTCCACAAGATCTTGCTTCTCTCCTATGATGTTCCACCTATAATCGTAGAACTCCACACGTCTAGGTGCAATCAATTCTTGCAAAGTCCAGCCTCTTTCGAACCAACGGCTATGGTGCAATGCTTTCTGACCGTCGCCGACGTCTTCCAAGTAAGCAATACACACGGCCGACTTATCATACCATCTGTACATTGAGTTGATCGCTTGCCCGAGCTCGACCGAATCTGTCTTATCAATACAGCATGTATCGATCCATATCAGCTCGTGGTTGAGTGATCGTGCTAGCCGACAGGATCCGGAGAACTTTGCATAGCCGCGTTTGTGTTCGAGAACCGGTCCCACTGGATCTGCGATGTCTTTGTACGTGACTTCATCTTCTGTCCAGCGATGAGACAAGATTGCGTACCCATTTTGGAGTTTCTGAACCTCAGAGTCTGCAATATATTGATGCTTCAATGTCGATGTGTTAATGAAACGCATCGTGGCGCCACTTCCTCAGACTGTCCAGCATCAAGTCGGCCAAGTCCACATAAGAAGGTGTGCAGTTTCAGCCTTGCAGGTGAGGGTCGTTCAAAACCATAGCATGCCTTTCGTTGTAAGCTCGTAACTCTATTGTTACAGCTTTGTGAATAAGCTCAAGCACGCGAGAAAATAGGGAGAGATGGTAGATATTGTTTGACGGAGGATTTATGCATCCTCCGCCCCGCTGGAGAGTGCCTGCATGGTTGAAACGGCCTAGCGGCTGCGTCTAGCAAGCTAACCACAAGAGGTTAATGGATGTATACTCTCACGAGACCTTCTGAACCGGAGTGCTGCCTCATGTCTACCCATGATGGCCCTCTTGCTCTGCAGCCACCATTCGGCTAAGCCAACACGCTTGTCCCATTCAGTATGAATATGTCAAGTTCGAGCCTAAGCTCATACTCAACGAGATTGAGTCGCATTCTCTTTGTCTCCGCTGTGGCTCCATTCCCACTACTCTTTGCAAGCAACTCCAGCAGGCTGAAGATATCCAACGTAACCCCTTCATAAGCGAGCACCTTCATAAGCGCAACAAGGCTGTTGGCGGCTTCCTGTGTCCACTGGTCGTCGTCCTTGCTATTCGAGTATTGGCCTGTTTCCCAATCTTTCTCAACAGCTTCATCAAGATCTTGGAGGTCTGACGATTCCTTCAGAAACATGTGCCGGACGTCACTGATGGCCGCAGTACTCTCTTGAGCACGTCCCGGTGCGTTTAGACATCGGCAAACGTGTAACGGTCGAATGATAAGATCTCTCTCCTCGAACACACACATCATGGTAATTGTGGCAGCATTTACGTCTCGGAGCCAGACTGACTCGAAACGTGAATGCCGGTCGGTGCTTGTTGACGCGCCTGAATGAGAATGAGTGCGGGGAACATCGGCCGGCTCGTACTGAAGTCGTGGTGATGTCTTGAAGAAGGGACTGAAAAGAGCCTTGGTGAACGACGGTTTGGACTCATTCTTCCTAAGAGGCGCGGGTCGTCGGCGAACCATGTTGTGGTAATTGGTATTGCGAAAGTAAGGTATTAGAATGTGGTATCAAATACTGATTGTTGATCATGTGGATAGAAGAGCTGTACAAAGGATCCCGGGTCTGGTGCCCTATAAGATATAGATTTCTTGTCCCAACCACAGAGGTCTGTTTGTGTGACTCAAGAACGTTGTATGATTCTTAACAAAGGATTCGTGTCACATCTGTTGTGATTGGCTCGTAGACTCTTAATTTGGACGTCGAAAACCAACTCACGGCTGGTAATCGGAGCCAAATATGGTTTGATAGAGCTGAATTGAGTCACTGTTTCGGTTTCGATGCGAACGCCAGAACGTCGGCACTGCACTCTGTTTACAAGGTTGCGTTGGAGGAGGCGCTGGATACTCATCATGCAGATACTCAGCCATGTTGATGACTGTGTGGGTTTATCGCCCTGCACCTTTCTTTGTCTTCATCCCTCATTGTCTTCCAAATAACGGCTTTCACCTCGCTGCCAACCTTGTCGATAGCGTCCATCGCCCAAATTACATCCAAGTGCTCGTACTCATCGATGACCTTTGTGTGTATCACGTTCACATATGGTTCTCGTCCTCGCTCGAAGCGCCTCAGCAACCTTTTGCCGTCAACAAGATCGTCGCTGCCAGCAACCCACAAAGCGAAAGGAGGCGCCCGCTTGTCGTACCATGCTGTTCGGCCCTTGTTACTCTTCGTAGCATTCTCTGCTTCTTGACCCTCGTTGTAAGCCTCCTCATCTCGTTCTGGGCTCTCGTCCTCTACCTCCTCGTTCATGTTTTCCTCGCGTGTAGACAAGACGCACTTGTGCTTCGCGAAACACTCTCGCCCTAACCACCACCTCATCGACTCGGAGCTGACGTAGACAGGAGAGAATTGAAAGAACCTATCTCTCAAGCCTCTGTCCCATCTATCGTCGGACCAGTTGAATAGAAAGCCAAACACCTTGTAGCCCATGAAGCCGTATAGCTTGGCTGGTAAAACAGCATGCATCTTCATCATAAGCGGAATGAAGGCATGAATGCCGAAGAAGATTCGAAACATAGCTGGCGAGATGACTCGCATGAACTTGAAGTACATCTTGCCAATTAGAGGACCGGCATAGACGGCAGGCGCGAGAGCGCAGAATACGCTAATCTTCTCGCCCAGGTCGGGACGCTGTTCCTTAGCGAGCGCAACGAAGGTCTGGGTTGTGCCTTGAGAATGAGCTACCAGGCCGAGCTTGGGAAAGCCGGTTTCGCTAAGTACTCTCGATATAAGCGCGGGCAGGTCCATGACCCCCATTTGACGGATATTCCAGGCCCACATCCGAGGGTCAATATACTTGAGCAGGGTGTGCTTGGGACTGAAGCCGCATCTGTTGTTGCCGAGCCAGACATCATAGCCGGCTTTGTGTAAGTAAAAAGCTAGGCTGTCATCGTCGTTGCAACAGTATGCACCTGCGGACTGAAGGAGACCATGAATCAGCAGGACTGGGTATCGCTTTTGGCCGTCAGGAATGTGCTGTCGATGGTTGCTGTCAGACTTGAAGATATCCGGACCGTGTTCCTCCTTTTCTTGGGGAGTACTCGGTCGTTGCTCGGTCGGGTCATACACATGCCAGAGGTCAATGACAAAGCCATCTTCGGTCTGCACTTCGAACTTCTCCATTTCCAGACCAACTCTCCGAGCATAGTACCTGGGGTCACAGAGCAGCTTGTCAGGACCACCCTCTAGGGGCTCATATTGGGCATGAGGTGCTGGGCTGGACGCGCTTGAACGTCTACCTGATGCTTTGCTGCTTGTTTTTGCTTGAATCGTTCTCTGTGACCATTGCCGCTCTTCCTCTTTCCGATTCGCAGCTCGTATTTGTTCTTCCTCGTAGAATGGCCTCCTTGCATCGGGGTTGCGGAGACTCAGCCACATCCATAATTTGTGCATTATTCTTGGTATTGATGTGAAAAGGGCGCCGAGCACAATGACAAGAAGAAATCCAGTTGAGAGACAGAAGGAAGTGATGCGAAAGAACAAACAATGCGCGTTCCTGAGCAACGAGGGAGGCCCATATAGCGGCAGAGGAGGAAAGAGGGGATGTGTGCGCAACGGTGTGACGGCTTGATCGAGAATGTCATCTTGCGCATACGGGTCTTCTTTCGCTTCTGCTCCCTGTTGATGACTGCTGTTGCTGCTTTCATTCTCTGCAGTGTGGACAGACAGCCTTTTCTCGCCCGCCTGCGCTTTCAAGGCATTGATCTTGTGCGCCTCTTGCAGTGGTACCCCGGGCAAGCGACTTCCATCCTCAGTCTCGATCACAGGGTCGAGCGGCGTGATAAACTTTGCTTGAACTGCGTGGCCGTCAAGATTGCGCTGGTTCGTCTCGCGTTCCCCGAGCGATAAGTTTTCGGACAAGTCAGCATATTTTGTGGCAGCCTCTGAATCCGAGTAGAGTTGCGTCTGTGTCATCTGGACTGGCGAATGTTCTGCCAGCAGTCACGTTGGGTCTTCGGGTCAAAGGGAGGCACTTCAAGGCACTAGACTGGGAGGGTCAATAGCGAGAGACTGTCCGATTAGCGATAGCTGTAAGCAGAAGATCAAAAGAGCGAAATGCAAGATGCGGTAAAGAACGACATGGGTTTCTGTGATCTGAGTCCGAAAGCTGTTGGAATATGTTCTCAACCCAGGACACGCATTCTGCTAGCGAGCGATTGCGCATTGTGGCGCCCAGTGGTGTTGATTAAATCTAAACCTCGTTAAGCCATAAACATTATTGACTTCCGTCATGGGTCTTTCCAGGCCTCGCAAGCCAATCAATGGTGTAGGGCTCGGAATTGGTGGGAGCGACCCAAATCTTCACATGCTCGTGCCTGAAAATATGGCCTGAACCTGGACGTGATGCAATTGTGAAATCTGATCGCTCCCTCGCGAGTTTGGACGAGATCAAAGGAGAGTCAACGAGGAATACCGATCCAGAACTGCATGATTTTCAATTCTCGCCTATGGTCACGTGAAGGCAGGATCGAAGGCACCCTTGAATCATGCCTGGCTTCATCGCCTTAGGGCTGTGGCAGAAACTGGCACGTGCCTCCTGATTGTGGTCTCTCACAGGTAGCAATGTATCTCGTCCTCTGGCGAGGCGTGCGAATGTTCAGTGTGCAAGTGCGGCAAGGCTCTTGGACACTACCAACAGTATGCCATTCAATCGCTTTTGGCAACTGCTGGGTCTACTTGGAGGCGTACATCTGCTGTCAAGTCGTGTGTACACGCAGACTCTAGCTATGTCGACCGCTTGCCCCTGTGCAGCTAAACCCAGCTGCGGTTACCAAATTGCTAACACCTTTATTCGCCTACCGTCGGCCTCATGGCTGTAGTTGCTGCTGTGTCTTCAAGGTTTTTGTCTAAATTTCTGCAGATGCGAGGTACTGGGGATGCCAATCACGTCGGCAACACCTATCTTATGAGATAGCTTCTCGAAACTGATGTCCAAGGTAGTCCATTGCAACATGTTTGCTTGAGCACGACCCTGGAGCACGCGACAAATAAGACGCGCATGGAAGGTACTGCGCCGTCATTCTCGAATGCATAGATACAGATCCAGCGAAGGCATCCAAATGGCTCGTGAAGTGTCTTATCCTGTTTCTGTCACCAAAGTGTTGTGCAGTTGTTGGGTCAATGGCGCAGAGTCGGCGGTACCACTCACTGATATCTCGAACCAGGGATGGGGTTACTTTCGGTGGGCGACGGGACCAATAACTATGACCATAACCAAATTCCATCTCATTGTTGCAGAATTGCAGCCAAGACGGGGGAAATCGTACCCCTGTATCTGAGCAGCGTCGCCAACTCGACTGGAGCATTGGAGGCAGGTCAAGGAAGCAAGATGGCTGGTGATAGTGATGGCCGCCTATTCGCTGTTCTGTCGACTGCGCTGACATATCTGCCAGTTTGCGGAGTGGAGTTTGTTGCTGTGTGGGATTCTCCAAGAAGCTGGCATGGAGCCAGTTGAATGGAGTGGAGAGTTCGTCCAACGACGAGCAGACGTCTTAGGTCTTTTTGGATACCTGGCCTAGAACTCCGACTTCGACTTCCTCGGAATCTCGCTGCTTACGCTTCTTCTCAAGAGCTTCGTCCGCCTGCTGGAGCAGCTTTTCGGCCGGTCCCGGAGTGTCGGTAGCAAGAGCCTTCTTGGCATCCTTGTCGGATTCCTTCTTCGAGAAGAGCGAGGTAATGCTCGACACCCACCCCTTTGGCTTGTCGATTTCGGCGTCATCATCCTTGTCGTCTTTGACCATTTCATACACCTCTGGGGGCAGGAGTTTAAAGGACTTTGCAATCTCAGCGTTGCTGACTCCCTTGTCCTTAGCACGTAATCGGAGGACCTCGCGTTCCAGCTGTATCAGAGCTTGTCTTGCAGCCTTGTTCTCTTCTTCGAGGTCAGCTAGCGTCTCAGCTACTTTGTCGCGCCTGTTCCTCTCTTTCCGACCGGATCTCCACGACTCGAAGATTATCAGGCCAGCTGCGACGCCGAAGAGGAAGGTTTCACTGATGAAGTTGGCGCCGGTCTCGATGGCTTTGGTCTCGGAGAGTGGCTTGATCTTCGGCTTTGGGGGTATTTTCTCCTTCTCTTCATCAGCCTGCTCTTTGGTAGTTCGCGCGTCCTCCGCTTTAGTTTGGGCTTCAGTCTTCACGGTTGGGGCTTCAATTCTCCTTCGCTCAGCTTCTCTCTTGGCAGCATCTCTAGCTGCCTGTCTCTCGAGAACAGCAGCATCCTGCAGAAGTCCTATCCTCCAACGCATATCCACTCTGTGGAGGGCCTGCGCAAAAGACACGCATGTTTGCCTGAAACCTGGATGTTCTCGGGCTTGTCGTTTGATATAATTCTGTAATACTGTCAGAGCCTATCACATGCCCCTGAATTCTATACTGACAGCAATTGGCTTTGAGAAAGTACGAATAGCAAGTGAGGAGAACTTCAAAGCCAATGACATTGCGGTTTACCAAAGCTCAGACTCGAATGAATATATTTCCCAGCACCTGTTCTGCAGACTTGCGCTGCGGCCTCATCACACCTGAAGTCCGATAGGAAGATAGTGACATATACAAGCACCAGACATGGCAGAAACCAGATGTACTACCAAGCCATAACTTAGCGACAGCTCGTAGCGACTGATGGCTGATAATACCTCTAAGATGCCTGCAGGCATGTACCTCGCTCTTAAGGCACCAAGAGCGACGGAGGGAAGATTGTATGACATATTTAGCCGCCCGGCCGTCGTTGCTGTGCCGACCTCGGCCAAGCAATCGCTCTTTCCTCATTCGTTCCTTCCCATGCTTTCAGCGTGAGACAGGATGCCCGTTGTACTGCGTCGCCAGCATCCAGACTCTTGTTCTGCGTTCAAGGCACTTCTGAGCTTAGGGGTGTGCACGTCTAGTGGTCAACACCTATCAACCATCTTCATGCCGTCGACATCCTAACAACGCTCCAATCTCTCTTTTAACATTACCAACAACAACAGCAACAGGCGTCTAGGCCACAGTCGCCCGTTCGCGAAGCTCACATGGAAGTCCTATCACCTCGATCAGCTAATGTTCCGGTCAAGCCGAGGCCAACCATGCAAAAGCCTACAGAGAAGGCTCGCCCAAAACCAGAAGAGAAACCGACAAATCCGGATAGAATAGACGACAAATGGCGCCCACCTATCACAGTCACCGAGCCAGGCCCGACACCTCAAACGTATGTCGTAGGGAAGAAGTTAGGGAAGGGTGGCTTTGCAGTATGCTTCGAAGGCAGGACACAGAGCACATCTGAGCTCTTTGCTCTCAAGGTGGTAAGAGCAAAGGTCGAGCAGAAGAAGATGATGGAGAAGTTCAGAACAGAGATGCAGATACATGCAAAGATGCAACATCCGAATATTGTCGAGTTCTACCGAGCATTCTCTATCGATGCCCATACATACGTCGTGCTAGAAATGTGCGACAATGGCAGTCTTACGGATATGGTGAAGGCTCGATCATGTCTCAGCTTACCTGAAGTAAGGCGGTTTATGATCCAAATATGTGGAGGTGTCAAGTACATGCATAAGAGAAACGTCATACACCGGGACCTGAAAATGGGAAACGTCTTCCTGGACGCGAACATGAACATCAAGATTGGCGATTTTGGGCTGGCCGCGGTGCTGGCGGACGACCAAGACCGAAGGACAACACTGTGTGGGACACCAAATTACATCGCCCCAGAAATCCTGAGCAAATCCGGTGCTCGAGGCCACGACAGTAAGGTGGATGTCTGGGCAATTGGCATCATATGTTATGCTATGCTCATGGGCACTCCACCATTTCAATCGAGGACCCAACAAGAAATCTACTCAAAATTGAGAAACCTGGATTATGAATGGAAAGTTGACAGCAAGAATCACATCCCACAGGATGCAAAGGACTTTGTTGCAGCCTGCCTGAATCTGGTTGCTACTGACAGGCCGGAGATGGATGATTTGGTGGAGTACGACTTTTTCAAGACTGGAGTGATCGCTGATGTGCTTGGTCGAGAGTGTATGAGAGCCAAGCCGACATGGCTGCTGGAGGCTGATCCTCGCGGAGATCGGGTGAGAGGCGGATATGGTGTCCATCATGGAAGCATTTGTACAGAGAGTGGCGTTGGCCGCACGCCAGACGGCAAGTACAGGCCTTCGGCTGGCGAGAAGGGTCAGGTGTCAGCACTGGTGGAAATCGAGGCAGAGAACCGGAAGGGGTGTGCGCCTGTAACGCCGTTGCCCGAAGGCGTCCTCTACCGACAATTTACTGACCCTGAGCCACAACGTGCATCCTTTCAAAAGTCAGTTCCAGCGAGACCTCGAAGCAAAAAACCAATGGACGAAGCACGAGAGATATTGTCTGGCGTGGCGAGCAGACCACCCATTGTTGGTGCTGAGAGATTGCACTCTGCTGCGAGACCAGTGCAGAGCTATGCTGCTCAACAGAGACAACAGGCTGCACCCGCTCGTTCAATAGCAGCCAGAGCGCCAATAGTAGACGAAGTGATGGAGGCTGAGCAACCAAAACCACAGCCAGAGTCGAAAGGTCTTCTGAAAGCTCGACCCGTGAGATCGGCTAGTACGCGATCTATACAGGCTGCGAGCGATAATGCTGTGCCGGCGCGGTCAAGTGCACGACTGAATCATCTTGACACGATGTCTGACCAGCTGCAGCGAGACGTGGACAAGATAAACAGCAAACAAGACCAGAAGCCTGCACCAGAAACAGGCACACTCCGCTCTAGAGGTATACCGCGGCCAAGAAGCGTTGCGCAGGAACAAAAACCAGAGCGACCTGCTTCGGCTTTGTCGAACAGCTCATCTGACGATCAGCCACGGAGACCGCGTCGCTTCGCGGCTGTTGACCCTCCGATCAAACCAAAGCCAACCACAACAGTATCTCTTGCCGAGGTCGAGAATGAGTTTGCGCAAGGCATGATTCTGGACGATGCCCTCGCGTTGCCGTCGAGAAGAGTCTTTAAGCCTAGAATGGTTGAGGATAAAGACAATTTCACACGCGTCCACGGCACGTCGCATACTCATATCATGCGCTCATTGCGCGACCTGCATGCCTCCCTAGGCTCCATCAAAGAAAGGCCATCATCCGGCAAACCACTAGTACAGTCGTTGCAGCCCTATCCACGCGTCGAGAAATGGGTGGACTACGCCACCAAACACGGCATTGCCTATCTACTCACAGATGGCTCTTTAGGCATGATTCTCAAGTCACGCGAAGAGGATTTGAAAGCGAGCAGCTGTGTTGTAGTTCGTCATGCGAAGCGCCATACTGAGCTTCGCGCACGAGGCAAAGAGCACCAATATGTGCCGCAAGGACCCGGCATAAGCGACATTGAGTTCTATGAACAAGTCGACCCCACTGAGCCTATGCGTCGGCTTGACGTACCAGCTAGCACGTTCAAGCTCGACCTCGAATTGCACGGTTCGCAGTCTTCTGCGGCAAACGCGCTTCTGTCGGGCATTCGTGGTGCAGAATCGCAGCGACTAAAGGAGATTGGACTGTTGGACAAGTTTGGAAAGTATATGCACAAGCAGATGGGCTCTTCGGACAACTCGACTCCGCAACAAGACGATGAGGCAGTGGGACATCTTATTCACTTCTACCAGCGTCTTGGCAATGTGGGCGTGTGGCGCTTCGCTGATGGCGGCATTCAATTCAACTTCCCAGACCACACAAAGATAGTAGTGTACCGGGGCTTCGACAGCCTTAGTGAGGCCGAGACATTGGTAGACTTGATCTATCTTGAGGCCCGAGACGCAAAGGATATGGCGAGCTATGGGCAGATCACTCATGAGGCGCTCGAAAGGAGGGATCTGAAAACATTCAGGCTGAGCGACATTCGACAGCTGAGCGGCCTAAGGAGATCAGAGATGGAGATCATTAGGACGAATGAAGTGGCGGAGAAACTGGATTGGATACGGGCGGTTATTGGATGCTGGATCAAGGAGGGAGGGCTGGGCTGGACAGGAGAGGAGAGACTAGGTTGGTCTGGACTGCAGGAGCGGAGAGATGATAAGAGGACCAAGCTCCAGTGGGTGACTGTTGGTCGGCCGGGTGGTGACACGGAGGCCGCAAAGGATGAGAAGAAATTAATCTCTTTTCAAGCATATACACCGGCGTTTGAGTATAGCTGAAAGCTGGAAGATTGGTCAGGAGGCACTTGAGCTCTGGGTTCTGGTGCTTAGGTCGACGCGTTTTCCGCGTGGTTGGTGTTCGGTATTGCCAGGAGCACAAAATTCGTGCTCACAATTGACGAATGGTCCGACAGTACGAACAGAACAATGACTTTCACAAATGGTACCTACTAAGTAGAGCTTCCTTCTTGACGCAGATAATCAAGGATGAACCGGCAATAGCTGTCACGAACCAAGCCGCTTACCAACAGCGGCGGCAGTGAGACGTGTAAGCTTTTCAGCCATTTTAAGACTGTTTGCTGCACCGTGCAGAGGGTGAGAAACGCTGCTCCTTGGTGTCGCGCCCGCACAAGCCGTCTGCTCAAGGGCATAGGTTACTGGTGTACTCGAGACGTGTCCACAAGATGCGTGCACTACTAATGTGGATGTTATGCCTCGACCCTCGGTCCTCGCTTGTACTTCCTAGCAACACTGTCCGATGGCAGACCTGCTATTCTCACCTTTATTGTTCGAAAACGACTGACCCTATGTCTGTTTGATACAGCTAGGGATAATCAAGCCAACAGGAGTCGTTGAGTCATCGAGAGTGACTGTCGACTGATCGTAGTTAGCCTGTTGACATCAACACGTGACTTCGGCCTGTATAAAATGCTCGGTTATTGCTTTCTGCACCCCTTCCTTCCCTTCCGTTTATTCCATTTGCCCTGCACCTGCACCTGCACCTTGGCAACAGCGTCATCCCGGAACAACCTTGCATTTCCATCTGCGATACGTCAGTTTTTCTCCTCGTGCTCTCGTTTGTCTCTCTAGATTCTTGAGATGGGCTTTACGACATTATACCGTGGTGTTTTTGGCACGGTAGGACGAACCAGCAGACTCGGGGGAATCTGTAACTCGCTTCCGTACTGCCAGAGAACCACCTCTGTGCTCCACTGTCCCATTCATACGACCCAAAACCACCTACTGCGGCACGATGACAGAAATCAAGGCTAAATGCCCTTAGCATGAACTTCGCGTTGAGCGGGCCTACGTTCGTAAGGCAGATTCAGCAACACAATACATCGGTGTGCACGAGCTTTGATCGTGTTCCAAACCAGTTCTCCTGCTTATCCATGTGCACCTATCGCCTACTAATATTGTCCCATCACTTACTGACAAGCGGCTGAGAGTTTGAACCAGGGCATGAGTGAAGGAATTGCCGGCTATGGCTGACGCTAAGCTTGCAGAGTTCGGAGAATTGTTCAACCGACTGACCATTGGCGGAGGCTTTCAGCAAGAGTACATCCGCGAGCGCGCTCTCGACGCTATGATTTGTTACCTTCGAAATGTAAATGACGGTGTGCAAGGTGCTGTTACTGTGCAAGCACTCAACAACCACTGCGACAGAGCTGCTAAATCCCTTGCAGCCGAGTCTCTTTTGATCCCTTGCGGATCTTGCGGTGGCAAAGGTGAGGTCGAGATTGGGTTCAATCTGGTCGAGTTCCTGCGGTCGCGCGACAAACCGAGGTTCTTCAAGAAGACGAAGCCTAGTCAAGCACCGGCTGGCTACCACTGGATATGCACACTATGTCCAGGTACTTCTCCTATCCGGAAGAAAGCAAGTGATTTGCAGAAGCACTTAAGAGATGCTCACCGTTTCTCCGATGTACAAGTGCGTGATGTCTTCAACCCGAGAAGTAACGAAGCACTCTACGAACACTTCGGCCCGTGTACTCACAGCGACGCGAAGAAAAACGGCTGGGACGTTTCCCTTGTTCCTGCGCCTCGAACGCCCTCAAAGCCCAAGCCAATAGAGCCTGCGTTGCCTAAGGGCTACGAGCAAATGCGCAAACAGACGAGGCCGGTGGGTGCCACAATAAAGCCCCGAGTGAAGTTGCCTGAGCCAGGACTCATGGACTCGGCTACATTCTCGCTCGAAGGGTCAACGTTGCAAGAGCCGTTGACATCCTCAAAGACAACGGATGCCGATCTGGCACACTCCGAAGCCGTGACTTCTCCTGAAAATGGCACAGGCTTTGAGCATTCGACACCTTTGCTTCCACTGGAGGAGCCATTGGCAATGTCCATCGAGCTCGGTGCTCAATATCCCAACGTCGATCCGAGCCAATATTCGAGGAGAATCTCAGAGTTCAACGACACTGGAGCAAGCTACCCTAATACCCATACCACCGAGCAGGCCGACCGAATAGTCTATCTTCTACGGGAACCTGAGCAACCCAAGCGTGTACTGGATCCTGCTCTTTTCTGGCCACAAGCCACGTATGCGTCGGATGGTACTGTTGATCCGAGAGTGCTGGACCGGCGCGCCCAAGGGGGCTCAGATGGGGCATCGCAATGCGGCACTCAATAGTCTGAGTGGTCATTTTCGGATGACTTGCCTCAGAGTCACGAACACTTTACGAACCTCTATCGCATGAATCAGCAAAGGTTTCTAAGAGAAAATCGCTGGAATACGGCACTGTCATGACACTTTTTATTGTCCTTCTTGTACAGGGCGGATGGCGTTGCAAGGCAGAAGTAGTTGGAGGGGCTCGAGGTACGAGATGTGGGTGACTTGCGCCTGGATTCTAGTGGTCTGGTTCGAAGCAATTCTCGTTGAAAGTTACAATTTTTGCATGCTTACGGCGAATGGCAATTTACCTATGTGTATTCTAATCTAGTCCTCCGAAAGCGATCAAAAACATAGGGACATAAACACTGATGTTTCGTTCAGGTCGGCAATCTCTCAGGACTACCGTAGCCCGCAGCTAACTTAGGAGAACGCACCAGGGCCGAGCTCCCCAAAATTGAGGTTTCAGTAGTCTCCGCCGCCAATGTCTGCGCGCTCCTCATCCCTTACTTTCTAGATTGTCTTGCCTACCTGTAGTGGTAAGCGACCGTGTCCCTTGGGACTCATACTGTGGTGGCTCATCATACATCAATGCGCTGCCTTCATGCCGTCGTTGTCTGCTTTCCAATGGCGCTTTCCCACTCCCTCCGCGTACGCTTCCTCGGTCAAGCATCAGAGCAAGGTTTATCGTTTAGTTCACAACATTCGTTCGCGATCAGAATCGCTGTCCACAAAGACATGATACCGGCGTATCGAGCCTCAGCTGCACGTCAACCGAAACGCGTCCGGAGAATTGAGTTCGAGTTCTCGTCAACGGGCTCGAGACACGATCCTTTGAGCTCGTTACTTGACTGAACAGGACTTCGATAGAGCTGTGGATAACTCGACCACTGGAAGCACTGGACAATACGATGCTTTCGGGTTGTCGAAAGAAGGTTAACGACGTTTCAGGAGATGTCGCACATACAACGTGGCAATGAAAATGGGCTGCGAGGACAAGAACCAGGATGATCCAAGCTCACGATGACGAGTGGAGTTGGGTGCAGTCTACTCAAACAACCCCACCTTCACTGCTCGACGAACCCCTGTGCTACCGCGATGACTCAGCAAACCAGTGCCGAAAATGTGATTGTGTCAGTCGGGTGCCCAATCATCGTGATATCATGATCGGATGGCCAAGTAGTAGGTCCAGACTGGCTTCGGGGAGGCGTTGGGCTTCTCCCTTGTGAGGTCCGTGGTCACTGTGATTGATACGAACTGTGTTTGAGTCCAGAAAGATTCCCATTATCGTCTGATGGACATGCGATGCTCCGGGTTCATTTGTGCCGCAGGTATATCACTCACACCGGTACGAGCGTTATCGACCATCGATAATGCCAAGCAAGCTTCTTGAGGGTCAACAGGCAAAGTCCATGAGGTTCTACTTATCGAGCGACGTCTTCGCAATAGTGGACATGCAATGCTTTGCCAGCGGATCGCGAAGTGAACAGCCTCGATTCCATGCCAGAAGTGCAAGCTCGACCAATGCTGTCACTCATCGTGTTTGGTCACCAGCGCTGTCAACGCCCTTTACCTCTGCACGCCCACAATCGACCGAACTGCTGCCATCATCCTCCTCGCTGACTGAAATTTACTCGACTTCCTGATACAGTCCCCCAAGTCACCACTCACTATCTGCTTGACGCAGATACCGTAGTTGTACGGTTTCATTATCAGGGCCGCTTTATCTTAACACGCCGAGCACTTGCATTGTCGCGACAGTATTACTCGCAAGTTGACCCATACCAACGGAAATGCAAACGGCATCGTCTGGATTCCCAAACAACATATAAGTAGGTTGGGCATTGCTATTGTTCTTATTCGTATCGCTTCCTGACACGATCTATACAAATTCCATTTTCTAGACGAAAAAAACATGGCAATCCCTACTCCTACCTTCATGGGCCTCCCTCTAGAACTGCGCAACCGCATCTACGAATTCGTGTTCGCCAACGAAGACCATTCTATCATATTCGCCGTCTCGGTTTTCAAATCACGCAAATGGGTAGGCCTGAATCCATTGTATCTGGTGTCCAGACAGGTCCACACCGAAGCTCGAGGGCCATACGACCTGACCCCCCAATTCACGAATAAGTTCTACCACGTCTTTCGCCCTCCCTTGGCACACCGGATACCGTCCTTGGTTCGCCTCTCGGTCACGGAAATCCGTCTTTTTGGAAGAGATTGCACGCCTCGCCGCTCACCTGTTCGAACCATTGTCAGCAAAGTGAACTTTCCAAATTTGAAGAAAGTGGTGGTGAAGACCTCAAGAAAGCCGGGACTCTGCATGGATCTCGACCCGACAAGCCCTGAATGTGCTCAAATCCTCCACTACAACCTCGATCCGGAGTCATTGTTTGACGAAGTCGAGGAGGCCAAGCACGACCGTCGAATTGTCAACCAGGCAAAGGCTCGCGTGGATGCATACGATATCCAGCCTTTCACATCGAAAACTGATCATGCATTCAAGCTCTACTATGAAGCGTTTGTTGTCATCCACAGAAATCCATCATTTTACTGGGAGCAGACAGCTGATATGGTAAGTTCCGTTCTTCATCTGCATTGACATGGAAGCTGATTCAGACAGGTTATCCTCTGGGACTATGCTACGAATGAAATCGTTAGGAGGGGTCGGTTGACAGGCTTTAAACGTTCGGCGTGCTGAACTTGCTCAGTCCTTGGTTATGCTGGAGGGGTGTGAGGTCTGTTCAAGGTCGCTATGGCGGGTACAAAAGTCGAGCCGCGGACAGTCAAGAGCTGATAACCTAGCGTATACTTCCAAGCAATAGGTTGCCCTCAAGTTTTGCATCGAAAGACTTGGCATGTGCTACAGAATTTGGCTAGGCCTGTACGTCCTGTCGCTGAGATCAAACATTATGTGCCTTGAACACGCGTACTCCCAACTGTAGCCAGCACACTCTTCACGAGCTAAACTTCTTTCCGTGATTCAGGAGGCCTCATCCCGGCCGTAGTCCGTCTTTCTTGTTTGCTGTTGTCGTTGTTTCCTGCATCGAGAGTTGCGGCAAACACGCGTGCAGGCAGTTCTGGATCAACCTGGGAAGCCTCAGGCTGATAAAAGTATTCCGCTGTCGGACCACGTGTCGTTCATCCCAACCCCAAGTCCCTCATTAATGCAGCAGATGTATCTCTGTACAGCACTCGATCTCTTCACTCTAGCACCATCCTCTGGAGCGTCTGACAGGGCGATCCCTTGTTTCCGTATCCTGAAATTACTTTCGATATCTGAATGCCATCAGACATCGTGCGCAGATCGACTCAGGCATTTGCAAATTGCCACTCTGCTGTTTTCGGACATTCTGGTTTGTGGATGCCGATTCGCTTCAGACTTTGATTTGCCTCAGACCCCTCTTGAGGCCCTGCTTGGGACCGCATCCAGCCCCAAGTGTTGGCGATGTCATGTTGACTCCTTTCAAGCGGCACTGTGGTTGGAATTCTTGGTGGTCTTGGTCGGTCCGTTATGACGACGATCCTCCTTGAAGTGTCGATATTCTTGTACCGACATGATGGCTAGGCACAAGGTAAGAGCACTACGTAGGCCAGTCAGTCAGACTTCAGGCCATTGTACCGCATCCTTCGAAGTCATCGTACATACCTCAAGACAAGAGTGAGCAGCACCAAGATGACACTCAATGCACAGCCACCACCTTGACACCTGCCTGAGACTCCCATACATGACAAAATGAAAGCTGTAAACCAGAACAACGGCTCGAGGACGCCGAGAACAGCATTAGCTTTCAAGCTTGCCCATTTCTGGAAACGTGCTAGTCGCTGGGTCACGATCTCATAGGTCATAACGATCATCGATTTCAGACACTAGACATTGTGAGTGGAGAGCCATTGCTCGAATGGAGATGTACTCACTACTACGGTGACCCAGACATTCGACCTGGCGATGACAGTGCCGGGCAGGGATATTCGCGCAATGCCGAGGACGAAGGCGAGTAGAGCGAGACCGAAGATGATAAGAAGTAACGTGAACTTGTGTCGCAGGAGCACATCAGTTGAGAACCTCATCTTTGTGAAGTGTGAGTATCGATGTGCAATTGTGCTTGTTCGAAGTGGAGGAAGTAGCTGATCGTGATGAGACATGGGAGGCCATGATACTCCTTTGTATACAACGACATTGTGAGAAGCGTGAACTGCAATTCGCGTATCTGGAATGCTCTGTCGTATCGCTTCATGTTGCACTGGACTCTTGTTGGTCGGTTGATATTACATGAACACGCGGAACAAATAATACGCGTATTCAGCTGCACTTGGCGCGATCGTGCCAAGCTCGTGTTCGGAAGGCTGCCATTGGTCGCTCAGGATGCCGCTCGAATGTTCTCCCCTGTCGGCTCAGGCCAACAACAGCCATCGGTATCTGCCTGGAATCTGGGGGAAGAAAGACCTACTTGCGGCAAGGAGTCAACACCGGATCGGGATTGTCTCTGCCTTCAAGCATCGTCCTTAGACGGAGCGTATCTGCCTTGCCTTCATATGCAGGATATCAAGGTAGGTGACGCAGCCTCAAAGGGCCGAGGGCTCTTCGCCGGCAAAGATGTAACACCACAACACACGCTTTACACGGCCAATGAGCTCGTCATAGCAGCCATCAATACGGCAGAGCTTCCAAATTTTTGCTACCGATGCTACGCCGGCTCTCGGCCAAGCACAGAACAATGGTACAACATTGGCCAGTACCGCGATGCTGAGCTGAAAGTATGTACAGGCTGTCAGGTCGCACGCTTCTGCGGCGAACGATGCCAAAAGCAGGCCTGGAAGAGGTACCATAAGCATGAATGCAAGATCTTCGCCAAGCTCAGGCCTAAGGTCCTGCCGGAACAGGTGAGGGCTGTGTTGGCGTTTCTGTTACAGCACGATAATGCCTTGCTTGCCGATGGGCACTGGTCGGAAGTCATGAACGCGCTGTCGCATGCGGACGATTTGCGAGCTGCTGGAGGGGTTACGTGGATGAGTCTCATGCTAATAGCGAAGGCGGCGCACGAGTACTCCCAAACTAAGGTCGATCTTGCTACAGTCTTGAAGCTGGTTTGCATACTCAAGGTAAACGGACTACAGCTGTCGACCACCTACGGTGATCCGATCGGTATCTTCCTCGATCCTACGCTTGTAAAAATCAACCACAGCTGCAATGGAAACGTGATGGTCCATCGACCTACCTATACGAACGGCACCGGCTGGCCCAATCGACTATCGAATGACAAAGCAATGCTCAAGCTCTTTCCTCTCCGAGACATAGAGCAAGGTGAAGAACTAACTATTTCCTACATTGATTTCACGGAACACGTCACGACACGGCAGAAGAACCTGCAGAAGGACTATCTCTTCACCTGTACCTGCGACAGATGCAACAGGGACACGGTAGCCGCTAAAGAACTCTCGAGCACGAATTCGGACCTTGCAAAACAGCAAGTGACCTGGCGAGAAGAAGTCAACAAACACTTCCAACTATTGAAGGGCCCACATTTCTCAGTCGCTTCCTCCACTAACGCCCTCGAATCAGTCATTGCAGCGATGGAGTCGCAACCTTCCTTCTCCCCTTCCACAGACCCCTACCCCCGCGCCATCCACGAACTTAAACTCCTTCACATGGACAACCACAAATCAGTCGAAGCCGCACTCATGTGCGCTCTCAAAGAGCATCTCCTCGTCGGTCCAGCGATCTGCACCTCACCGTTCTACCCCACGCGAATCGTGAATGCGATATACCTACTCCAGATCCTCGCATTACTGGACGATTGCTTCACGCCGTCGCCTAACCGAGATTCACAGCTCGAACGCCAGGCGAGGAGCATTGAGAAGAAAGGACTGAGTAGGAAGAGCTTTAAGTCCTGGCGTCTGAGGATATGTGTTGATACACGTGCTTGTCTGCTGAAGAGTGGATTGACTGATCTGACCGGTGTTCTGGAGATGGAGCAGATGAGCATAGGGATTACGGATCCGCTCGTTTTTCAAGAGATGTTGAGCAGTGGGCCAGTCAAGCAGCAGGGAGAAGAGGAGATGATGAAGGTGCTTGGCTTGAGTCGGGAGAGATGGGATGTGTTGGTGAAGCCAGGTTTGGTATCTTATGATTCACGGCGTCCTGGTGCTTGAGCAGTGAGGCTCGATGTCGACAATTTGTCAGACCTACCCGGACGTTGGAAGCTCGGTATCTCGATGCCTCAATACGGGCTATGTGACGGGCCCAGAACCCTACAGATCTACTCAACCCACATCAAGCTGCGAAAGCCCGCAACAATCCGTCTGAGTTAGGAGACAACTTCCGTCACGAATATCCTAGCGCCTCACCATGCGGAACTCAGACGAAGACAGCATCGACTCCATCTGACACGGAAGCACTGTCAGGACCTGCCCACCCGATAATAACACTGAAACGTGCGGAACAGGGACAATCTCACATTCCGAGGCAACGAAGACATGAGGAAGAGCGGCGCGCACCGCTATCAGGATTAGAATGCATCACCCTACGAGGGAGGCACTCCGTACGTACAGTTAAGACGGCAGAGAATGTGCCACCACGCTCAGACAGAAGGCGGCTACAACAAGTGTGATCCGGAACGGAAAGTGGCAGTTGGGACCAGCGAGCATAAGATCCGAGCCGAGCCGAGCAAACAGGAAGCACCAGTACCCAGACGATGCACTGACGACATCATCTCAACGAATGGCCGCGACGATGGGGAGAAACCGGGCAACACATATAGAGGAGGAGTCTTGGCTTGACGAACTTGGCGGCTCTACGGCTGCTTGCCCACCTGCTAAGATAGAGATGGCAACACTCTCTACCCCGTACCTGAACGCCTTCGCTATGCCATGCCGTACCATGTTTGTGAGGTTGTGCTCTGCTGTATCGTATCTAACATTGTGCATGCCTCCATCCTTCCCGAGGGGACCGGCGATGCATTCGGCCAGGTATCTATAAGAATCACGGAGGGGACTGCTTAGCTTCTCCCGCTCCTCAGATGATACCCCTGGCCCTGGAAGTTGCCATAGCCATTCGAGCCGGTATCAACAAGACTTGCAATATCCATCCCACCTGCGCTCTTGCCTTTGGGATCCTTTGGCGCGGGCTTGACGTCAAGTCCACCGTTCACTGCATTCAGCCGCGATAGTTTGATTCGTGCTTCGCGAATAAAGCTGTCGACTGTGTCCAGGGCTTGCTGCTGCATCACAGCTCTCGGTGATTCCTCATAGGCGATCAGAACATTGTTCTCCATGTCTATTCTTGCTTGTAGGGCGTTCGACTCGATCATGGAGATAAGTTCGTTCTTGAAGGTTTCTGAGGACGACGCTGGAGTATGTGACGATGCGCCGTTCGATAGGTTCGCGCTTGATCTGCCACCTGAACCACCAAACATCTGCTCCATACTATCCAGCGTCACGCGGCTGAAAGGCTGGAAGTAGTGAACTATGCTTTTAGTTCTGATACTCTGATATATTGTGCTTAGCTGGTCCTGAAGGTAAATGTCGAGGAGGTAATCTGCTCTATAGGACTCCAGAATGTCCAAACATTGGCTGTACTTGCTTGCACAGAAGGAATTGATCGCTCGTCGAATGTGTGGCTCGAGTTCGAGGAAGGATCGGAAGTTGGCGTTGTCGAGGACTTTAGTCTGAAGCTCTGATCTGTTCATGCTTGCAAGCGCACAAAGCCCGCCATAGACTGCAACATCGTTGGATGAAATGACTTCATTGTAGGTGTCGCCTAAGCTGAAATCGGTGTTTAGGAAGCTGTTTGCCGCCTCTTTAAATTCGCCCAAACTCATGTACTGAAGACCTTGAGCTACGCTGATCTTGGGGGCGTTTTTGGCTGCCTCTTCTGGCTTCATCTGCAGGCTTCTAATCTTGGTGACTTGTGACGAGACGCCGAGCCAATTCTTCTGCTCAATGTTGATGGCTATTACTCTAAAGGCTGTGCTGGCGATGTGAGCGGGAGTGGTGCAGTAGTCTCGCATTCGGTTGAAAGACTTGAGGGCATTGGCTGGGTCGCCGGTGTGGTGGTAGTGGACTCCGAGTTCTTCGCTACCCATCTGTTGATTGTCAGTACTTGACTGCTTGACTCTGATTGAATGCAGGGGTCATACCCGTATACTCTCCCTGATAAGGTTGTTTTTGTACTGCTTCAGCTCGTTCTCCAGTCTCTTCGTCTCAGCGGCGTTCTTCTTCTCTCTTTCAGACAACCAATTGACGTCGGTAAGGTCTTTGGCATCTTTGCCGCTGATTGAGCTGAGAAGAGCGATTGCTTCGGTGTAGTTGTTGATGTCGTAACCCTTCTTTGCCTCTGCTACTGCTAACCGTGCTGCTTCGTCCTGTAGGGGTATTGAGCAGGAGGCGATGAGGTGCAATCTGCGAAAGACGGTCCGACCTGCTGGTCGTCAGTGCTGGCACAATTGGATCTTGAACGAGCCCATACCCTTGTAGTTTGAAACGTATGACTGTAGATCGAATTTAGGTGTGTCTGTCAATCATGAGCTTCTTGTCCCAGCTGGTATCGTCATTGCTTGCGCACTCACCTGTGACGGTGGCTGTATATCGAGGTCTGATATAGCCTGGCTGCTCTGGCTCAGCCATGACCGTCGGCTTACTATACGGACCGACAGACAACCGCTCTGACCGCAGGACTCCAGAATTCGAGGATCGGTGGTTTGACTCTGAAGCCATGCTGAAGCCGCCTAAATCCATCATCTCAAACTTTTGGAGGCGATCGCAAGGCTACTTAGGTCCGATGCAGGCATCAACAAGTTCTTGGCTTGCCCAGTATGGAGGTGATGCGGGGAGCAGAACGCGTCGGACGTTAGGTCCCTTAGCGCCGAACGCGTGCCTGGAGAATGTGGTGTGGGCTTCAAGTTGCGAGGAGTGCACCGTTCATCGCGAGTGACATTTGCAGAACCTACACGATGGCCATAATGTCACTTCAATGCGCGGAAATAGGGCAATCTTCTTAGAGGAAAATCGTGCCGTTGACTGTGGTGTGATGGACTTTTGATTCTTGCGCTCTGCGCTGGTATGTGCTGGTTATTTACAGTAAGCTGCTGTGCAGCTGAGTCCTTATCCATCAAGGATACTCATATGGGTATCTCAATCGCTCAAAAATCCTCGCTGGGTCAGGAAGAATTCTCCAAAAAGTAGTCATTACAGTATCGCTCAAATACAGGTTCAGGCATCAGCCGTCAAAGGGTCGTTAATACATCTGGACATCATCGTCACAATCATTGCAGGAACTCCTGGAGAAAGTCTTCCTCTTGTATCCACGGCCCCTTCTCGTCGGGTGTGGCATTGTGGAATGCCTCTGATCGTTTCATGCTTTCAATGTCGAGGTCGGTCACATAGCTGTTGCCATCCGCAAGTGGCATGCGCACTTCGAACTCATTGTGCAGCATCATGTCGTCCTTGAGGAGCCGCCGCTGGCCGTCATAGACACAGAGAACTCTTTTCTTCATGTTCATCCTGTCAGTGGCCATGCCCCAGGATGGTGGATAGAACTTTCTTCTCTTTCGGCTCTTGCCGATGATTGAGCCTCCACCCTTGGACCAGGTGAGGCCTTTCTTGGATGTCCTCTTGGAAATGTTGCCGCCGATGATGGGTCGGTTGGACGTCACCTTGGTGGTTCTGATAACGCCGCGACCGGACCGCTCATTGAAGTCGAACTCGTCTTCATCGTCTTCCTCTTCGTCATCGTCATCGTCAAATTCATCCATCATGCTGGGCTCACTACCTTCAAGCTTGATGTGGTTGCGCTCGAAGGTTGCCTGGACATCACTGTCATTGGCGACCTCGGCGAGCCGCTGAGCATTAATGGCTTCTATGGGATCTTCTTGCTGGACAACCTTCAACACGCATTCGTCAAGATGCTCATAAAATTCTTGAGCATTGTTGAACGTAACGCCACAGGTCGAGCACTTGCCAGTGGCATCCTGGCAATAGCTGGAGAGCTCGACGTTAGTCTTGATTGGACTTCGCTTTCGGCTGTTGGGTGGTGTCTGCTCTACACCGTGGACCGAAGTCAGATGACGCTTGAACACATCAGCCCGGTTGAAGCTCTTCTCGGCTGCCGAGCCAGAGCCTGGGCAGAAGCCGCAGACCATGGTGCCTCGGTAATGTGTAAGAGTATGCCTGTTCTTGTCATATTTGCGGGCGAAGCCTTTCTTATGATACTCGCAGCTGACGATCGGGCACTTCTCTGGCCGAACCGTCTCGTGTGTCATCATGTGTGCTTTCAAGTCCTTGAAGTGTCTTCCGCAATCCGGATATGGGCAACGTCCCTTATCTTGCGAGCCTTCATCGGCCGAGTACAGAGATGGGGGAGAAGCGCCGGACTGGGGCGAGCCGATCGATTGTCGTCGCATAGCGGCATGTTGTTGACCGAAGTTGTCAACTGTAACGGGAGCACTGAAAGAATGATAGCTGTGTGAGGAAGGTGCGGGAGAAGCAGCTGGTGAGAATTGCGGCTGCTGTTGTGGTGCGTGGTACGTGCCATATGCGGTGTTTGGGAAGAGGTTCTGTTGACCTGAGATCGATACCGAGTCTGGAAGAACTTGTTAGCAGCTATTCCTCGGACGTGTTGCATTCAGTGCTGCAAGAGCCATAAGAACAAAGAGATTAGGAAAGACGAACATGGACCCTCCACGGGCGGTATGAAGTTACCATTCGTTTGACAAAAGAAACTGTGCCCAGGCTTGAAACCATGCTGGGGCATTGAAGACTTGGTAGAGAATGGGAAAGAATAAGAAAAACAGGATGGGTCTTTGCGCGACTCAGCTGATGGACAAGTCATCCTTCTGGCATTGGGTGAAGAAGTCTTGGGATATGCTGAAGCCGGCGTGGTAGGGGACTTGAACACTGCATTACTGTCCGACTTCGAGCTTGATGCTACCGATCTGACTTGGGCACCAGAACCATCGGATGATCGATTCTGCTTGGACGGCAATGGCGTTGTAGCTTCAGGTGCTAAGATGATCGTTTTGGGCGATGACACAAGAGGCACAGATAGCAGACGCTCCTGAACAGGTGTCGCCGTCGATCTCTGGGCAAAAGAAGAAGGATCTGCGCACTTACCAAGAAAAGGTGCAGTCAATTTTGTATCTTGCCCAATGGTAGCCCCATGATCGAAGTGCGCCGATTCGTATCCATACGCAAAGGAGTCATCGCAGATAATTGCTGGTCCGGTGATGAACTGGTTGTTGTACAAGAAAGGATTTGGTGCCAGTTGGGCGTGACCGGAATACGGTGAGCCAACTGTCGATGATGATGCGCTGGGTATCGACGGTGCCGAGGCCGATGAGAGCAGTGATGGGGCGGCCTCAGCGTTGATCTGTTGCATACTGTTTTGTGATATGGATCGCACCATCCCATACTTGAAGTCTTGTTGCCCGGTGGTGAACATCTCTGAAGCGAAGGGTATCGAGTCGAAGTTCGCGTATGAGCCCGTTGCATGGGGCATGTACTGCTCCTGCTTGATCTCTTGGTCGAAGGTGAATTGAGAGTCGAAAGTCCAAGGATACTGCTCGAAAGCAGGCATCTTAGACTACGAAACCGTGATCGTGAGGTGTCTTGCGCCTGAACGAAGATCTCCCGCTCCTAATGGTCTGCTGCTTGCCTTTTGAGGAGGAATGCTACCAGTTGTGTCTCGATCGAGAAGCAGTGAAGACAGAAATGGCTTGAGTCTGGACCGTGATGTACCCGATGAGGTTCGTGAGGCTTGCTGAAAAGTGCTGATCAATGCCTTTAATGGTATGATCGGTCCCGGTAGCAAGGATGGATGTGGTGAACGATCGTGAAATTGGGGTTAGTCTGGCATAGATAGATCGTCCCAGGCAAGAAGTGATCGACAGGTTTTTAGTTCAGTGAAGTTGTGCTTGACTAGTTCTTAGGAGCGTGAATCGAGACGAGTCTTCGAGGAGGCGAAATTGAATGAATAAGTATACCTAGCCTTGAATCGTCCATCTGCTCCTTGTGTTGTTCACAAAATCTCTAGTTCCTGACACCTCTGGAGACCCAACTGCTCTGCCCTACCGATGCCGCTAAAGTTAGTCTGCATGAACAGGGATACGGTGCGGTCAGTGCTAAATACAGCGCTTTATGTCAATACAAGCTCGGAACGATACAAGCGAGTTCCACATCAAGCGCTCAGGGCGAATTTTGCGGATTCGTAGGCTGTGCATAGAAGCTGCGACCACTTTTTCCATCCATGATACCACTTTATGGATGAGGGAATCTGAATTCACTCGTTAATAAGGGATCGGATGATCATGCTCATTGATACCTGTTCGAAGCTCACAACAACAATACTATATCTGGTGACTGAAGTTTCTCCCAAGAGCAACTCGCTTGCCGTGTGCATGATTGGCCTACTGCTTCATGCTAGGTAGTCCTCCGAATCTGGTGTTTGTGCTAGGAGAACGATCCCAAAAAGTGGATAGGCAGCACCACGTCTCAGAGGTGGTCGCCAGAAGTGGAAGTCGTGTGGAAGGTTTCAAACGTGGTGGTGTGGAAGACCGAAAACGTGGTCGCAAGGGGTATCAGACAGCTTAAACTGTTAATGGCAACAGCAGCCTGTTGGTGCGAAAGAAATGATCGCTTGAAAGATCATCTCGAGTAGAGCTTCCGGAAAGAGCGAAGACGTTGGTCGGCTGGGATGACTCCTTGCCCAAGAGTCGTGCATCCGCGAGATGAGCCAGGGATCACAGCACCAATGATCTTGCGTAATAGCTGAGTGCACAACCGTGTCTTCCGCTTCGAGGTAAGGTGGGCTTTAGCGTACACAGCGCTTGCATCGATTCGTCTGTCCTTTTGTGAGCCTCTCGCTCTGAGCGAAGAGGAGACGAAAATTACGGCCAAGAGACGACAGTACCGAGCATTACCAGACATATCATCCACGGTCATGGTCTTGCGGGTCTCTGGTTGGACGCTATCCCAAACATCGGTCTGTCGGAGAGGGAATGTGGCTGCCAGGCACATCTGTCCCCATTTCCTGTACAAATCGCGTCACGATTCGTCGGCAAAGCCGCTCAGAGGCTATGCTTACTCAGATGTGTCCTTCTGATTCGCTGGGTGCTTGTGGCTGCTCTATTTCCAGACCGCTAAATGACCTCTTGAGCCTCTTCGTCTGTGGCTCATGAGTTCTTTCTTCACCGTTCTATCGCAGTGTCTACGCATGCATTTACCACAGATCCCACCTTGATGACTTCACCTCATACCATCTTGCCAGCGTCAGTTCTGCGATGCGTCATATTCATAATTGCTTTGCTGGACTAGATGCTAGTTGACCTCATGAACTAGTAAAGTCATATCCGAGATGCTCTCAGAATATGGAGTGAAGTGGTGCTCAGCCGAGGTGGACTCCAAATCCGGTGCGTAACCGTTGCCATAACTTACAACCTCAAAAACGCCAATCAAAAGCAGCGCTGGTGGACTTTAAGATGGACGTTCCTGCCCCGGAGTGCGCTGTCTGTGGTGGTCTGCTAGAAGGTTCAATAATTCGCTGTACTCCTTGACCTGGCATCACAAGCTAAGAATTCCAATCTTTACGACAAACGAGTCAGCTTAATGCTGTATGGAACCAGGGTATCTGTGCTGTAGTATGTAAGCAGCTTTTCGGGGACTCCCAGGCATGAGGGTCCTTGATTGTGCTGGCATCCACTTTTCTTTGGTTAGCGTTTAGGTTCTCGTCTATCCTTGCCCTGTTCAACTGTCTCAGCTCAAAGACCTTTTGTTGTGCAACAAACCGCATGCATCTAACGAATTTGATCTCTGCTAAGAATGATGCTACTCAGAAGCAGGTTTGTACTCAATCTGTCAAACCCTATAAGCAGGCGAAGCGCAAAGGGGTCAAATCGATCTCTATCTTGGTCTGTAGTAGTTGGCGACATGACTCCTTGATCAAGACCAGCAGCATCCAGTGCACGGAACCATTATTTTATTGTTGTTCGGCCGACACACTTCCTTGAGATCTTGTACAGTTCTCTCCTTGTAAACCATTCCCGGGGTCTGCCAAAGCTTGTTCATTGTCGAGTAAAGTACTCGCTTGCTGTTGTTAGATGCGAACACAACCATCAGCTTTTGCCGGCGGCAGCTGCACGAAACCCCCTGACTTTCATGCAGATCTCGTGTCTTGTTGCTGTGCTTTCGGGTCGCACAGGATTATGCACGAATTCTTGGGAGAGTTCGTCTATGCTTCGCACGCGCAGAGACGCCCAGAAACAAGGATCAGTGAAAGCGAATGAGCAAGGAAGAACACAACCCATATTTTCTGGTCATGCCCCTCTCTTGCATGCTAGTGCAGGAGGGGCAGCGTCTTTTCACCGCCAGCAATATTGGTGGCGCTCTGAGGCTGGCTGACATAGGCGACGCCGAAAGCCCATCTGGTTAGTGCTTCACGCTGTTTCAAGCTAGCGGATCTTATCTCTCTGCCTTACCACGCTGGGCACTACCAGAATCGGCCGCCTGCAAAAAGAGTTTAAGACTAGCTTCTGTCCCGTCGATATCATGTACGAGACTTCGTATCCTCATTTGTGATCCATGTCACGGTCAATTTGTTCTTCACATGTGTTCGCTTTGAAGACGTAGGAACCTGCTACCATTGCTATTGGAGGCCATGGCAGAATGTCCTAGCTCAACTTGACGCAGCTCTACAGTATAGTAGCGAGGTCCGTCACAATCCCTAGCAGATGCACTCACTTGGGTTCGCAATCGACCAAGATCAGGATCACGCACACTTGCTTCGAACCCAGTGGTCGCCCATTGTTGCTCTGCTTGCGAGACGTCCCTCACATGTCTCTAGTCCCTAAGTACGTCGTGCATCCTTGGGTACGTGATGTCATTCAGTATCTTCTGCACATGCTGGGGTTGCTCGCACAGGCTATGCCACTCCTCCTCCGCCTTCACCATCATTGTTCCAGCTAGGATAGTGCCGTTAATGGCAATGGAACTGTTGGCAACACCAGGAATAGCAGAAGCCTCGGCTCTGCGAGGCAGAATCGCCATGACTTCAGTAGTCATAGCCAGGTTATAACTGAAGGTTGTTCTTCTGTCATGGCTGATGCTGACAGCGTTCAGCGACTCCAGCTCCCTTTCTTCGCTTATGCTAGCTAGAGCAGCTCGCATGAGTAATAGATATTTCTGATGAAGATCAGCAGCGCTTAGACCCGGCTGTAGCGACGTCGCAAAATGAACGAAGGTGAGGCTTGGATTGTGCAGCAGGGGCAAGCTTTTGTGGGCAGGCGAAAGCATCGTTTCACACAGCACCTGCCAACCATCGTGATCTTCTCCTTTCATGTCCTCGATTGGTAAAAACTGGAGGTGTCGATGCGGTTGGCTTGCACCGGAATGCTCTCCAGAGTTGAAGAATGCAAAAAGCGAATGACCTTGCTGGCCGACGGCATCCTGCTTCCATGCTTGCAAGGAAGCATACGTGAGGTAGAGGTCATCTTCTTCAAGTACGTCCGTCTGTGGTTTGTTCTCCTTTGTTGCCAAGATGAAATGGTTGAAAATGACCGGGTACTTGTTCAGCACCAGATTGTGAGATGGATTCGTGGCTGGTACTTGTGCTATAAGCAACTCAGGGGCTGGGCTTTCGAAAGGGTCAAAGGCCTTCCTAGGTTTCTCGCTTGCCTGCGATGCGGCATTGCTCGCAGGCTTCTTCCCTAGGGCTGGGCAGTAGCGAAGTTGTATCTGGGAACCTTAGCCTCGTAACCCTAGACATCATGTCATACTTACTGGAGGCGTTGATGGGTGTTGTAGCAAGGCCAACTGAGTGTCAGAGAACACGAGGTCCTGGCTAGAACGAGCCTGTGTGAATTTCCGTACGACTAGATTGCGCAACGTATCCCACAATCCCATCATCTTTCGGGGCTAATTGGATTCCTATGAACCCTTTCTTAGGAGCGGCTGATGCCAGAAAAATTGGCCCGGCGGGTTAGCTGGTGTTGACTCCAGGACAAGCGAGAAAAGCTGCAACGACAACAAAGAAGCACGTCTCTTTGGTCGAAAACCTCACAAGCAGCTTCATGTCCGTCTATACCATCATGCCTTTTGTTCGTATGGTGCTCAAACGATCATTGCCCGATTTTAGGTTCCTCAACCCATGTTTGCTCGGTTTTGTCAGCATTCATCTGATCCGCTGTGGGACGTCACCAGATTTTCAAGACGACGAAGCTATTTTTATTCGGACGATCACGAACATCGACGCATCAAACGATGTTGAAGTCCCTTCCTATGAATGTCAGTATTACTCCAAGCATCCTTCATCTTGATACTTCGTCGCGTCAGCAACCTCCGCGCACGTCGGCGGGGCTTCTTTGAACTACGCTTTCTCATCACGGCGCGACAAAATGGTGCCCTCGGCTTTGTAAGAATCCCACAAGCGGCGACATCCGGCAAAGCTTTATTGTCTCTCAAACGCGAGACCAGATTGTTGCGGTACTGTTATGATCTCTCCGCTATCGACATTGTTACCGAGAATGGTGGTTCGTCCATGATCGCTCCATCCTGAGAAGCTGAGTTCGTGCCATGATGCAGGAACCCGAGCCGCCACCGAACCGTGGCCCCCATCGACGTCGACGACTTACCTTCAGGTCACGCATCGACCTCAGTTCCAACCACTGAACGCCAATGCAGCTGCTTAAGCACCTGCCCTATGACATGAATATGTCATAAGTCTTCCATACTTGTCATCAATGTCCTGCGGGACACATTCTAACACTCCGTGCCTGCCCTAAGCCTTGCGGTGCTGAAACCTGTCGTACGCTCGGGAAGCACCCACGTTTGCCATATGGGAGGGTGCCCATCGTTCCCGCACGTGGCCTCCATGTCTTTGTGCAAGCTCTTCAGTGGTAATGCACGATCATGTTGAAACACACAGCACGGAGAAAGATGGCTATGAGCCTGGAAGCTGTTTCTCAAGCAGACGTGAAGCGTGGCTGAGCTGATAGTGTCTCTTTCTTGGGCAATACCAACCCCAAGCAGATGTGAAGCCGTAAGCACCGACCTGCAAAGTCTGAGCTTGATGGTTTCCTGGTACCCGTTCGCTCTACAAATCGCTCCCGCAATCCAAACCCCATAGTGAGTTTGCCTTGTTCCCTTCGCAGTCTCGTCAACTATCTATTCTTGCCCTAAGATTTGTTTGAGGATAGATCTCAGCGTTTGGCGCCAACGACAGATTCTTCTGCTTGGGCATCGGGACATCCCAAGAATAGCAGTCTCATTGAGATTGTGCTACTGTCTGGTGGAGCATCATCTTCTGGTAGGTGATGAGTTTGCAGAAGCTTTCTGGTTGAAAGCGTTGGTTTGGACTGACATAGGTAGACCTCTTAAACAACGCCACCGACATGAACGGCAACTGTGTGACTTCAAAGTCTTCTTCTCCTACCTGAGGATATTGCTGGTTGACACTTGAGAGAAGGATCGGGCAAAGCTACGAGGCATCCTTTGTGACGAAGCGGGTACGACCTCCGAAAAGCGGCGCAGTGCTCTTCATTCTGAAACAGCATGCAATACCCTCAAGGCAACAGAGGTACAAGTGATAATGGTCAACCCTTCTACAACCGAAACTTCCCTGGCACGAAGCGCCATCCGACCTCACAGCCTTCCTACATGATGAATACAGCAGACAATGTGATTCAAGTGCAGGACGTCAGTCACAGCTATCCTGACAGCCTCACAGCCATGACTTACTGCAGTCACGGAGCGTGCAATCGGAGCCAGCCGCATGAAACATGTACTCGGAGTCATGGGCGGCACTACCAATATCACCCGTGTGTTGGGGCTCACTGTCCATATCTTCCACATCTAAAGACGCCGTTCGCCGCAACTTACTCAAACCAAGGAAACATGGACAGGATATCTCACCTATCGCACAAACCAGTGTCCAATTTCTCCCAATACCAGAAGTCGTCGCCCGTACATACAATCAGGCAGGAGCCTGCGGATATACAGTACAACATGCCTTCCCCGTTTGTTTCAAATGGCCAGAGCACACTGTCGTCTCAACAGACAAACGACGTGGGCGTTGACGTGAGAGACTTCCAAAGTGAACTGTCTACGACGCCTCGTCTGTCACATGACACGACACCGGATAGTATTTTCTCAGCGCCACACCGACCAACGATTGCTAGAGATGGATCTCGAGAAGTTGGTTCACCTGCCTCGACTGTCAGCGCCGGCAATAGAGCATCGGTACAGACAAATACAATATTCCCCTTGCAGGTTCTTCCAGGTCATGATAGAGATCTAGGTGGGCAAGAAGACCCTTACGACAACTGGATATCAGCACACAACAGCGATAATCCAGAGTGGCTGAACAACTACGACCAAGAGGGTACATTGGACCAAACACTCGATCAGCCCGCAGTACATCCAGAAATGCTAGCCAACAATACATTTCAGCCGCCCCACATGAGCAACACATTCGTTCCAAATCAAGCACCGCCCGGTTCTGACACAGACACTAGCAATGACTGGGACCCTGTTTTCGGTCTTCAAGACTTCTCCGTCCCGCCGTCATTCGACGACCTTGCCGGCGAGAGCTACGAGACAGAAAATGGCTCTTACCGCACGTTTCAGCAGAATGCATACACTCAGCAGCAGCCTGGCATTAACGGGTATCAGGGCTTCGACCTCAACGCAGCTTCCTATGGCAGTAGCTCCTACAACAGCATGTACGCTCCTGCAGCCGCCACCCTGCCTTCTCTCGGTTTTGATACGACCTTGAGCGTCACGAATGGTGCAGGAAATCGTGGTCGGCAAGGGAACCAAGATGCGCAAAAGGATGAGCTGCTTGTGCGTCTGCGACAGGAGGGCAAGTCATACAAAGAAATCATGAAGATGAACATCTTCAACCTAGAAGAGTCGACATTGAGAGGCCGCTACCGCACGCTGACCAAGAGCAAGGAGCAGAGACTGCGAAAGCCTGCTTGGGACTCTCAGGCTGTAAGTTTGCCCTCCCCCAACACGGTGAGACGAATACTAATTTCGTGTTAGGTTCAGGCTCTACAAGAAGGCGTCGAAGCCCTTGCTCCAACATCGGCCAAGAGACCGCGAACGAAAGAGGCACTCGACAAGATCCCATGGAAGAAGGTGGCTGAATGGATGAGAGACAACAGAGGTTGCTACCACTATGGCAACGCAACAGTCAAGAAGAAGTACCAGGAGTTGATCCAAGAACAGGTACAGACGTCTCGGAGCCGTGGGAGGAGCACATACTAAGGTGAAGATGTTGGACTACATAAAGCCGCTTTGCTGGCATATGGCGCAAGCCTTTGTTTGGATTGGGGCATTGTTGGGATAATAATGGCGTTGTCCGTGCCGGAGGATTGCATACGAGATACCCCTATAGAGCGTTGCTAGATCAATTCCTCCGCTTGTAAGCCTGAGATGTAGCTTACCAGCACGATACAGGATCGAGGAATGTGTTAGTCAGTACTCATGACAATGTTCCCATTCATTTGTCCCTTTCGTCAAGCGCGTCTTGACGCGTGCACGCGTTCCAGGCATTTATAAGTTTCTCCAGGCATCAGCGGTTCAATCAATCGACATCATCGCTACAGGCTGATTTGGTCGTCTGTGATCAAGGCCTGATCCTACTGTGATAGCACATCAAGCCTCTTTTCGAGCTTGTAAACTACGAGTTGCGCTGCGTACTGCAGCCCGAAGACCGGTCCCAAGATGGCCTCCTCCAAGCTGCAGAGTGCACTTCAGCAAGCAGCAAACTCCAATGACAAATCGAGCGCCTACACGCAGATCCTGGGCGACTTGACCCAGTCAACATTTGGGACTTCAGAAGAACAAGCCGGCAGCCTCATCGCCTATGTGGACGCCCTCTCATCTTCCTCTCTTGGTATCATCAGCACCAAGCCGCTACTTACATCCCTGATACAGGCGTTGGCCTCGACGCCCTCTAATGTGAAGGTTAAGGTTGGTGCTCACATTGCAGAACAGCTTCAGAGTCAGACGGCATCCTTCGAGGAGCAAAACGCCACCGTGCGAGACATACTTGCAACAGGCTACGAGGAGGAAGAGGATTGGTCGAAAGCAGCCCAGGCACTGCAGGGCATTCACCTCGAATCGACACAGAGACAAGTGCCGGACCTTGTGAAGGTGCAGACCTGGGTACGGATCGTCAGGTGCTACCTGGAGGACTATGATACAGTATCCGCTGAGACAGCGCTAAACAGAATCAAGAACTCGACGGGCGCATTGCAGGTTCTGGAGGATAGTCCAGAGCTACAGCTACACTATCGACTGTCACAAGCCAGAATCCTCGACTCGCGAAGGGAGTTCTTGAATGCCGCAGCCGAGTACCTTAATGTCTCGTTCTCGAGAGCAGTCGCAGAAGACGACAGACTCCAAGCGTTATCAGCTGCCATCAAGACTGCCATCCTTGCACCTGCCGGTCCACCACGAAGTCGAATGCTAGGAAAGCTGTACAAAGACGAAAGATCTACAGAGACGCAAGAGTATGGCATACTAGAGAAGATGTTCTTAGATCGGCTGCTGTCGTCTGAAGAGGTGGATGCTTTTGCTGGCTCTCTGGCACCCCATCAGCTGGCAGTCACCGCGGACGGCAGCACTGTTCTGAGCAAGGCAGTCCTTGAGCACAACCTGCTGGCCGCGAGTAAGCTGTACGACAACATTTCCACTGCTGCTCTCGCCGACATTCTGGGCCTGAAGGATTCGAAGGATGGAACCGCAGCCGAAAGAGCTGAAGACTATGCTGCGAGGATGATTGAGCAGGGGCGGTTGCGAGCCGAAATCGATCAGATCGATCTTGTGATTCGCTTCGAAGCCGTGGCTGGGCTGCCATTCACAGGCGAGGCGAAGGACTTGCGGTTGTGGGATCTGGCGGTGCAGGGTCTAGTGGAAGACGTTGAGAGATACGCGGAAGGTATCAGTGGGGCTTTTCCTGAATTGTCGGCGGAGGGGATGGTGAATGGTTGACCGAAGTTGAGGAACGACTGACGACGACACGCGAAACCGACCATAACGAAAAGACGACTTCCATAGACAACTCCCATAGCCCCAGGCAACGCATCAGGGCGAATCACTTGATGTGACGTCCACCGTCTTCAGGTACTTCAAGCGAAATAAGCATTCAGCAATGGACGTGTCTGCTGGCTTGTTGGCGGAAGAACAACCTTCGCCATCGAGCCTAGCAGTGAGACAAGGTATCTCAAGGTCTTGCGACTCATGGAGATCAACACACAAAGCGGGCTTCGTCTCAGAACGCAGCAGAGACTAACCAGCGAACTATATCAAGCAACACTGCTGCCAGAGTGCGGCTGCCACGGTAGGTACGCCTGAGCCTTGTTCCATTGGTCCATAACCCCATGGCTTGGCAAGATTTCGTCCACAAGAAATGCGTCAGGGTTTTGCGGGGTGAGGCCCGGATCCGAGAAGTTGCAGCGCCAGTCTCGCGCGATCGACGAATCATTCTGGGTCTGATTTGGAGTCTGTGAGAGGTGTGTATCCCGTGCAAGACATCCGACCATTTCATGCCGCCCGTCAAGAACGACCGTCAAGGCGAGCGATGCCCGTTAACTCTGAACCCAAGCGTAGCACAGCTTTGCTTCTGCATCAGATCCTTGCATCTTTCTCGTATATATCGCAAAGTTCGCGTTTCCTCATTCTTGCATTTTCCATTATTGTGCTACCATCTTCTTACTTCAGAAACTCCCTGCACGCACACGGTAGACGGTCAACATCACCTGGGAACGATTTGTAATTGTACTCCGAGATCCATCGACAGTTGATAGAACCAGCAGTCGACAAGTGAGCAATCGCAGCTTCAACGAACGAATCCGCTGAAAACACATCACCTTGGAAGGGTCACGGAGGACATAACTATCCGCAGCACACAGTAGCACACAGGTCATCCTTGAAGTCTTGCTAAAGTCGGCGATATGACTGTCATCTCATATTTCCTATCGCCATGGGTGCTTCTGTTGCTCCCAGTTCTCTACTACGGACTGCCATATTTGAGAAACCCTAGCCTGGCGAAATGCCCAGCACCATTTCCAGCCCAATTTTCGAACTTATGGCTGATGTGGCAGTGCCGCCATGGAAGACGTTACCTGGCCGTCGACCAAATGCACAAGAAGCTCGGCAAGGTGGTACGAATTCAACCGAACCATGTCAGCATTGCGGACGATAGTGCTATCCAGACCATCTATGGTCATGGTAATGGCTTTTTGAAGGCGTAAGCAGGAACAGCAATCTGCATGACGAGGCTGACCCGTTTACAGTGAATATTATGATGCCTTCGTCTCAATCCGACGAGGTCTCTTCAACGTTCGCGATCGAGCAGAGCATACTCGGAAGAGAAAGATTGTATCGCACACATTCAGTGCGAAGTCCATCGGCCAGTTCGAGCAATATATTCATGCCAACCTCGAGCTCTTCCTCGAGAAGTGGACAAAAAAGTCTGATGAAGCCAAGAATCAGCCACGGACGGGCGGCTACGCTTCGATTGATGCACTGCACTGGTTCAACTATTTGGCTTTCGACATCATCGGCGATCTTGCCTTTGGTGCACCATTCGGTATGCTCGAGAGAGAGAAAGATTTCGCCGAGATCCGTGAATCAATAGATGCACCGCCCAGGACAGCACCAGCCATCGAAGTGCTCAACAGACGAGGTGAGGTTAGTGGGACCCTTGGCTGTCTCCCTCAGCTCAAGCCATACGCGAAGTACTTGCCCGACCCTTTCTTCAGCAAAGGTATTGAAGCAGTGCAGAATCTAGCAGGCATCGCAATTGCGCGGGTGAAGCAAAGACTTGATAACCCTTCCGACAGAGTCGACCTTCTTGCCCGGCTCATGCAAGGCAAGGATGCAAAGGGCGAGCCACTTGATCGAGAAGAGCTTACGGCCGAGGCACTTACACAACTCATTGCCGGTAGCGACACAACGAGCAATACATCTTGTGCAATCATGTACTACGTCGTCCGAACACCGCACGTCCTACAGAAGCTGCAGAAGGAACTTGACGATGCTAACATCCCTGCTGGTACCGTTCCATCATATGATGCCGTCAAAGATCTTCCGTACGTCCAAGCTGTCATCAACGAGACAATGCGCATTCACAGTACTTCCTCGCTTGGGCTTCCACGGCTGGTTCCAGCAAGATCTCCTGAGAACCCAAACCCTAAGCCGATCGAGATCGCAGGCTATAGTTTCCCACCAGGCACCGCTCTTTCGGTGCCATCCTACACCATTCACCATAGCAAAGAGATCTGGGGAGACGATGCCAACGACTTTGTGCCGGAACGGTGGGAGGAGTCAAGATTGACAGCAAGACAAAAGGATGCCTTCATTCCGTTCAGCTATGGGCCGAGAGCATGCGTAGGAAGGAACGTGGCGGAGATGGAATTGAGATGCATTGTTGGGACTGTGTTCAGAAACTTTGAGTTCAGGGACGAGGATGAAAGTCCGATTCTGGAGACAAGGGAAGGCTTCTTGAGGAAGCCGTTGCATTTCAATGTTGGGCTCAAGAGAAGGGTCTGAAGTCTGGGAGACCTTGACTCTGTAACTGAACAAAATGGATACTGTTCCTTATGATTCTCGTCAATCCCTTGGCGGCTTGGCCCGTGATTAGTTCAAATTCTACAAAAGCAAAATGTTTGCAGTCTCTCAGACAGCTGTAGGGTTCTGGTTCCGGGTCAATCTATGCAGACATGCACCGAAGCCAACATGAGCCTGTACCACAGTGCCTGCAACCCCGGTAAGGCATCATGTCAATTCACGTGCCGCTGTTCTACTCGTGTTCTTCGTTGATCGTTGGTGAGCTATTGTCTTTCGTAAGTCAATTGGAAGCCTAATGTCCTCCAGCGATCTCAACCTTGCAGTCCGCCACCGACCAAACGCACCGGTCGTGCGGTCAGTCGAGACAAGTAGGGATGTGTTTGGTTGCATTTCAGCCCCAAGCAGTCGCACATGACCTGTGATCTTGCCCCGCAATACTGTTCAGCCTGATACACAACGAGTTGCTCAATGTTGGCCTCTCAATTTTCATTTCCTTCCATCAAGAACCGATCATCCTATCGCTAATGAAAACCCATCCATACAACATGCCGCGGCTATCAACCCCTACGACGATCGAGACAACAGTATCTGCCTGAACCCGAATCGCGCGAGCCTTTCCAAGGCGTCTTTCTGAGCTTCTTCCTAACGAATCCACCTGCCATGGAAGCTTCGGCTCATCGCGATGTAGGCGAAGAGGGAAGAACATCCAGAAGCGGCCATGTCTTCGGGGAGGTGACACTTTCCGACCACGCCCGGGCAATTTTTGGCGATGTATACACTAGCTGCCCTGACTACATTCAGCACTTCACATTGGAACAAGAGCGCAGAGGTGAGCCGCACAATTGACGTTGATTTCGTTTCTGAACGTGTAGGCAAGCTCTGTTGAATGCGCTTCGCTACCATGGCATGCATGAGCGGATCATCCACATCACGACGGCAGCACCTGAGACGTGTGATTACATCTGGAACACCATATTTACAAGATGGCTCATGCAGAGTCAGAACGACAGCATCTTCTGGGTTTCAGGCAAGCCTGGCTCGGGCAAATCCACTTTGATGAAATACATCGTCGGTAGTCCACAAACTCAACATTTTCTCAATTCGAGATCAAGTCAAAGAACTACATGGACGATTCTGCATTTCTTCTTCGACTTTCGTGCCGCCAAGACGTTGGCCAATATGCAAGATGGGCTCTATCAATCACTCTTGTACCAAGTTCTGAGTGCTCTACCGCTCACGAAAGATATGCGCCAACGGTACAAACTGGATGTGGAGCACGTACTGGTCACTCACCTTATGGACAAGACCGTGGATATCATTGTCAAAGTTCTCGAAAATGAGAGCTTGAGAGTTCTGTTGCTCGTCGATGGCCTCGACGAGACCGACGGCAATGTCCATCGATTGATCAAGTCTGTAAAGAGCCTGCAACAGCGCACTGGTATCCGAGTATGCCTTGCGAGCCGCCCAGAACCAATCATAGTGAGTCTATTGGCAGACTGCCCCAGCATTCGTGTGCAAGACCACAACAGCGAGGGCATTGCAGCGCATCTACGATCATCCTTCAAAGACATAGAGCGTGCAATATCCATGCAAGCACCATTATCAGAGCAGCTAATCACCAAGGTCCTAGGAAAAGCTGAAGGAGTATTCCTGTATGCAAGTTATTGTGCAGACAGCCTAATTCAAGCTCTTGTTCGGGGTTATACAGAGCATGAGGCATGGCAAGAGATAGATTCGCAACCCGGTGAGCTCGGGAGTATGTATGATCGCATCTTCGAGCGTGTGCCTGCTGTTTGCAGAGCAGAGGTTGGGATGATCCTGCGTCTTCTAGAGAGTGCCGTAGATCAGATTACGCTCGCTTTGCTCTTTAGAGTCTGGCTGTACATCGCGCACCGCATGAAGTCCTCAAACCGGTTGCCACTAACTCTGGGATATGAACAATTCAAGATGCGGCTTCAAGGCATCTTGACTGGACTGGTGGAGTTCCCGGACGTTCAACTAACGGTAGCGGAAAATGAGACGCCAGAAATCTTGCTCGACCAGCCGTCGGACCCAACAGACTGGCAACTATCGGCAGCGGACAATCATACGCCACAAATCTTTCTCCACCCGTCGGATCCAATGGAATGTTGGATATACGACGAACCTATGCTCCCAACCATGAAAAGGGTTACCGATGCACGCTTCCAAGAAATCAGGTTATCGCACGAGACGCTCAGAATGTATCTTCGACAAAACAAATTGATCGACTCTTGGCTCGACCCAAATCTCCTGGTCATCTTTCCTAATCACATGTGGGTTAACATCTACAGCGACGTAATGATCGCGTCAAACAAGGCATCCAATCAATGGCGTATCCTTCGGGAGGTGACGAACGCTTCCTGGGAAGAACGAAATAACTTCAGGACCCGTCGATGGTTAGACGGTGTACTCGAAACGATGATATTTCACGGCTTTCTCTCGTTCGAAAAGTGTCTGCCGACGGAGTCATGCGGTTGCCTATTACTCGAAGCCGTCTCGAATTTGGTGACAGCTGCAAAAGAACTAAAAAACTTGGATATGGTGGTTCTTGATAAGGTGTCCCGTGCTTTGCATTCGCCGTTCGTACTCTTGGATGACTTCAAACAAGCCAGTGGTATGTGGTCTTTATGGAGAGGGCTGGAGTACGAAGAGACGTATTATGGTATACAAGATCTGGTTGAAAGCGAGTCGTGGAGCCTTGATCTGGCTTATGCTGCTTCGAAACAGTGGTTCGACTACTTATATTTCCACAAAGCTAGGGTTGCGGAGCTGTCAGACCGCGAGAGGAACTACATAGTCAGATGCTGTTTGTTAGGCCTTCTCGTCGTCGGCGGTCTGCGCATGAAGCCATGGGTTTTCTCCTTGCGCGGAGACAAGGAGCGGGTAGTGAATCTACTGCTCGAGCATGGGGAAATACAAAGCCCGCATATCGCCATTTACCTTGAGTCGGTCGCCCACGTCGAGCCTCCACAATATCTACAGCAATGTCCCGCAAGTCGTGACAGGAGCTTTGCGTCAGTGCTAGCGCAGCCGCATGTAATCACGGATACTTGGGAGTGGTGGCCTTTCTTGAAGCGCGAGGGAATGCATTTGCTAGAGATCTGGGCAAGATTACCAGAGATGTCAGAACAGCAATATGCTACCAGGCTCAGATACCTTACCAAAATTGGTGTCGACATTCACGGGTACCGCCACAGAGGCGAAAGCAACATCGTTATGCTTGTACTGGACGCTTGTAAAGGAGAGGATGATTTCTTCAACCTCTTCGCAAAGCTCCATGTCCTGGCCGTCGCACACCCAGACCTTTTCTGGCAACAGGATGAGAGGGGTAGGACGGCTATGTGGAAAGTCAGGGACATGGTATCCTACATCAAACGTTGCATGCAGGTTCTAAAAGAGCGCGGGAAGCCTAGTACCTGCTGCGACCATAACATCACAAGTTGCATACAGTGCACGCAAGATCGGTTAGAGGGCGAGGATCCTAGTGTCTGCTGGAATGAGATCAGACAGTTTGAGTTGCTGCTGGACAAGCTCCAGGCTGATAGGGATCAAACTTGAAACTGCCAAAAAAAGGGGACGGGGCCAGGCCTCTTTCCGCAGTACTGTTGAGCTGCAACAGAATATTTCGAGATATGTAAAACACCGACGACCCGGACAAGTCGCTGTATGCAGACGCTGTCTGTCGCACGCTGGCATCTTCGCGGGCATCTAGACTGGATCAACAGCCGGTACTTAGGAAATATAAATTCTTGAAATTCATACCTCCCTGGACCATCTTGGTTCGGGTGACACTGGCATCCGTCGATGGCCTAGATCTGTACGACCGTTGTCGTCCATGGTTCGGACGTCTTTCATTAGTATTAAGTTGAACAGAGTACGTGACACCTGCTGCTAAAGGCTATGTGGACAACATCTAAGGCTGCAAATCTCTAGTGTTCATCACTCAGTGTAGCGTCCTGAATAGAACTCTTCGTCCGTATTTGATACGGATATGGATGTTCCGATCTTCTTCTGAGCGAGAAGGAATCCTCCCTTATCTCATGCTGATCAGGCTGATCTCGCGGGTGTTGTTGATGTTCATGTCAGCTAGCGAAGCGCTCGTAGGAGTCCAGCGCGTTCCGGCGAGGCTTTGCAGCCTTGCAATTACCATCGCAGCACATGCTTCGCGTTGCGGAGTTCTATCTTGAGGAAATACATCAAGAACATATATCACCATGCGCAGCGTAGGCCGCGTCTCAATCAGAGCATCGCTATGTAGACAAGCGTCGAAAGCTACCACTCTGCCACCATGGCGAGCGTCTCGAACAATATACACGTCTGCGGGTGGCATGCGACCCTATGGCTTTCAGACCTCGATACAAGCGAGGCAGCAACAACAGGAGTCCTCGCAATGGGGAGGTAACCGTCCAAACAGCTTTCTGCCTGTGCCGTTCGTGACGGAGCAGCTTGCGGGAGCGACCCACTCCACTGACCTGTTCTCGAGGCATGTTGACCACCCGCCCATACAAAATGAGTGTCTTCTGGAGACGGCACTGACTTGAACAGGCTGCTTAAAGAGAGAATAGTGGCAGTGTATGGGGAGATTGTGAGTTGTCTTCTATCCGATCGAGTTTCTAATGCTAACAAACCTACAGGAAGACAGGATGGTGAGTGCTCGGTCCAGATGCAACAGCATGCAAAGCCCAAGGCTCAATGCTAACCACGAACACCCTATAGGCAGCCACGGTGACGGCCTCCCTTCTGTTCCTTGAAAGCGAGAGCGACGCCCCGATCTCAATGTACATCAACTCCCCCGGTGGCTCAGTGTCAGCTGGCCTGTCGATCTACGATACGATGCAGTACATCACAGCACCCATCTCCACCATCGTTCTCGGACACGCTGCCAGTATGGGATCACTCCTTCTTTCGGGAGCCTCGCCTGGAAAGCGTTACGCACTTCCCCACGCGACCATCATGATGCATCAACCGAGCGGCGGCTACAGCGGAACCAGCGCTGATATTCAGATACACGCGAAAGAGATATTGAGGATCCGAAATCAGCTTAATGGCATATACAGTCGGCACTTGAATAATAAGAAGGTGGTGGAACGCCGAGGCAGGGAGATAAGCCTAGAAGAGATTGAAAAACTCATGGATCGAGACTACTTTATGAGCGCCGAAGAGGCCAGAGATCTGGGCGTTGTGGATGAAGTGCTGCCCAGTCGTAAAAAGCCGCAGGAGGAGGAGGAGAAGACTTGATGTCCATTGATACTCAACATGCCCGGTCCCTATTGCGGAACAGCGCAGCTTTATCGACACCTCGTGTGCCGGTTCTCATGCACGATGGGCAGAGTTATTGGCAATTACCGGGCTCGGGACAACGGAGAGGAGGTGTGACAGAAGCGCCCCGACAAGTCCAACCACTATCCCCGCCTGCGCGTGTGCAACGTGGCTCGATGCAAAGGACGCCGATCAGATTAGAGCATCTCTACTCCAGCAGAGGTACCACACATTTGCAGATGAGTCCTAGTTCATCGACCAAATTGTTGTACTATCTCGAAGGCCGCAATAGACCCAGCGTTACTGGGTAGACACGTGAATTCCAGACCCACTCTGAGTCCGGCGATCACCGTCCGAGCATAAGACCAAAGCAATCAACGAATCAATACTTGGTTCTCCCTCATCAACTCGGCCTTTCCGAACACCACTATATTATCGCGTCTTTGCCACATTGCTAACACACGTATTGGGGCCTATCTGCACTACTGACCCTAACCACGATAGGCCATCCCAAAAGCCCATCAGCGAGTTGTGTGAGCAAAACAGTCGGACCTTCGATCTCGAAACATCCTCCCTGCAACCACGAACAGCATTGGTTGCTAACCAGGCATCTTACACATATCGAACAGCCACATCTCCGCTACAGCCGTTATGGCTCCTTCTCAACCCATCAACTTCAAACTCACCAAAGACGAACTGCAGAAGCTCTCTACCCTCGCCATAGCAGCCAAGCGCAAAGCTTACTGTCCATATTCTAACTTCCGCGTCGGCGCAGCCTTGCTGACAGATCAACACTCCTACTACCAAGGCTCTAACGTCGAGGTAGCGAGCACGCCAGTTGGCACATGTGCCGAACGATGCGCAATAGCACCCCTTGTCGCAAGCATCGAGCGGCCAGAGCTACCGCGAGTAAGGGGCCTGGCAGTGAGCACGGATATCTGGCCGCCTGCAAGTCCTTGTGGGATGTGTAGGCAAATGATCAGGGAGTTTTGTGAGGCAGACATGCCGATCTATATGTATGGACGGCGGAAAGAAGTGGGACAGGAGTATTCGCAAAATATTACCGAGATGGAAGAGTTGCAGATTTGTGGCGAGCCAGTGATTATGACAATCGGCGAGTTGTTGCCTATGGTAAGTACCCAGTTTTACTGGTTATTATTCCAGTGTACGGACGGGACTGACAATCTGCTCAGAGCTTCGGCCCGAATGATATGGACAAGCGGGAGGTTAAGACTACGAACTTTGGATAGCTTTTCAATCCGTTATGGATCAAGGTCAATATTGCCGCTTTTCTTCAAGTGACTCAAGACAACAACCGGCGTACCGGAGATCTGCTACCACTGAACACAATGTTTGTGCCCGTTTGTCGCTCCTCCACTCCCGACCACTGCTTCTGCTTGTCTAGCACGAGCAAATCATCCGGAAATTGCCTGTGTGCGATTCATCTTAATCAGCTCGAGACAAGACCCTGTATTTCCCGTTCGGATCTCAGCTCCTCTGGCCGTGTCCTAAGCACCAATTCAGTTTTGCGTGCAGCAAGGACACTACTCCTTGTGCTAGTTCCACCGGTGCAGTCGAGCATGAATACGGTTCGCTCCCATGTTGCAGACGACCGCACTGTTTGACATGTCATGGACTGGAGGCTAAGCACTCGGAACCGTGCTCGGACGGCTAGAGAAGGCTGTGGTTGGGTATGGATGGACCGGCGGGTCATGGGGCCTTGACAATTGGACTTGGACTTGGGCGGATTTCCCGAATGCTTGTTCTAGGCGTGCGAAAACAGGCTCCTATTGGTTCTCGCAATGGTCGTATGTGAGTAAAGTGGATTGTGGCCAGATATCAGCCTTCCTAGGTGCACGTCTAGCAGTGGGAAGAGGTGATACCACGAAATCGAGCCTGGACAGCCCAGCTAGTGGTGAAACGGAGTTCTGTACATCGGTGGTTCTCTGCTAGTATGCCATATTCAAATGCTCACGAGCAAACCCTGATGCTTTTGTACAGCCTCGGCCTGAGGTTCTGAACACCTCACCACCCATGTCTATGATAAGTAACCACATCTTTTCTGGCTGGCAGCCATAGCATGGGCAGTGACCGCCCCAATCATGCCGCATTCTCCTTCTCCCATCCAGCATCCCACACCCTCATCTCTACATACTCCTCAAAAAGTTTGCCTCTCTGATGTCCTTCCGTCTCGCTCCCCGCATACTGTGCGTCAATTCCCTCCTCTTCTGCGCATATTCCATGGCTCCCTCCTCGGCGCTCGTCAAATCTCTACTCTGCTCATGCATCGGCACCGGTCTCTCCATGCCCTCCCGCAATTTCGCCTGTTTCCGCTCGTGCTTGGCGCGCATCTTCTTGGTCATAGCGCTCAAGTCTATGCCGCCGTCGATGTTTGATTTCAGTGCGTTTGAATCCGCAGTGAGGTTCCAGAGCCAGGAGGGGTATTCGGAGTCTTCGAGCGCGAGGAGCGGTTTCGAGGGCTGTTTGACATACGAGAGGGCGTTGAGGGGTGTGCCGCCTGGAACTGAGGATGTGAGTTTGAGTGGGGCGGCGGCGGAGGGCGTGGGACTTGAAGGCGCGATTGGGGTTGTCGAGACGGAGGACGTTGATGGGAAGAATGGTTCAGAGAAGGGCTGGGTTGCGCCAGGTGTTGAGGAGTTGATGGCCTTGGGAGAAGAGGTGCCGTCGGTGGTCGTGGAGGGTGGTGGTGTTGCTGGAGCTGCGTTCTTTGTCGCTGGGACTGTTGCGACTGTTCGGAGGGAGATGCGTGGTGTCTGTGTTTGGATCTGTGAGGGCAGCGTTGTTCTTGAGCATGGTCGCAGGCTGGTTATGCGCTGCAGAAGCGTGCGACGGCAGCTGGAACAGATCATTATGGCGATCTGCGTGAGGGTAGTAGCCTTCAGTTTGGTCGGTTACTGATCGACGCTTGATGGCGACGCGATTGTTAAACCTCCTACAGTACCTTCAGATGCAGCTGGAATGCCATAAACTTGGAGTCGATGATAGATGATAATGAGGCAACTCTGCCGAAGCCTCCTCTGCCGCTGCCTCCTCTGTGCCGCTCATCTTGAGTGAAGAGATTGACTTTCAGCCCCAAACGATCCTCAGGAACTCTAAAAAGACCGTGTTTCTTACAGCTTGTACTGGTAGTATAATTATGCTGACATGTTTGAGGTCTACACCCATTATGATTATATAGGGTACCGCTGAGCTTAGCCAGCATGACGCTGTCCACACCGTACCTGCCTCAGGTATGTCTTCCTTGTCCTTTGCCTCATTGTATTCACGATTCATGCGAAAACAATCGCACCAACCTTACGCCCTCCCGCTGCTCTTCTGGCAACCTCGAGTATGCGTTCGACATTGACTCCTGTTTGCTCAACTTGTTTCGGTGAACTCTGTACTACATGAGGAGCCCAATCACAAGCATAGCCACAACGCTGATCGAAGCCGTCGACGTGATACCGGATCCCAGCATGGCAGCCTTGCTTTGCGTGCTTTCCGATCCTTGCCCTTCTTCCGTGCTCACCGTCGACACTGCTAGTGCAGCGCAGCCAGCTCTTGTATCCGCCACCACTTCTTGGCCAGTGCTTACTCCGTACGTATCCACAGTTTGACAGCCATCGGCGGAGCAGCTCTGACTCAGCGAGGCACTGGGCACGAAAGCTTTGACGCCTTTGTTCGTCGAGTTCTTCAGGCCCGTTCCGTTCGCCGCCACAGCCTCGACCATGCCGAATTCTTGGTAACCCGGAGCAGTGAAATTCGTTTCAAACCCGTCCTTCGGAGCCTCGTTGATCAAGGTCCAGTCACCATCACACGCAGCACGTCCGTAGATGCGCCACGTCGCGACCTCCGTCGCGCCATTCCAGCTCATGTAGTATGTCGTGTCGTCGTTCGTACTTACGGCATACGTGTAAAGCGCTGGTCTATCATATGGCGTCAAGGCGATGTTGAACTTGTACCCTCGGTAGTTCATCTGTCCATCGGATGCAACGGCGGCTCGATACAGGATGGTCCCATCAGGAGCATGTTCAGTCACACATGGTTGACTCCCCCAGTTAAGAAAGGCGTTTGAGTTGGCCCAGTCATCCCGGTTGAGGATTTGCATGTTGCCTTGACTGGCAGATATCGGAAGATCTTCAGGAGCTGTGAAGGACTGGAGTAGCTCGACAGTTGGCGGAGTGGCTTCATGGTTGAGCTTGATAAGATAGCCTCCGGAGTGTTCAGCAGACTGGTTGAAGCCGTTGGAAGCATTGTCGAAGAAGGATATAATGTCGGTGCTAGCATTGTACGACATCCATCTGGCATCGTGCTGATAGGACCAATTGAGGCCGTTCTGCATTTGGAAGTCGGACAGCTTGCCACCACATCTCCAGATGATCTCGCCCGTCTGACCATTAATTTTGTACAGGGTGCTGGTATGTCTGGCAGAAATGAGGTAATCACCATCATCATTTTTGTCGACAGAGTTGATGTGGAAGTAGTCCCACGGAGACAACGCACTGAAGCCGGTACCTGCTACTTCGGACTGGTTGGCATCAACGTATCCTTCTGATAGTGCCACGTGCTCAATAGCGCTCCATTCAAAGTTCAGCTCTCCTGTGGTCATATTATAGTCCTGAATCATGCCATTCTGAATCCAGCCTTCACCGCCAGTAATGTTGAAAGCGGACAGGTCGTATCGCTCGGGGTGATAAATCGAAGTAATCGCGCTGTCGCCAACAACCCTGAACTCGTGCTGATCAATGGCACTCATTCCGTTCATAGCGGTGATAGTTTTCACAGGCCGCAGACTGGTGTCCATGATTACGGTTTGACCCCGAGCATAGCCAAGATACTGATACCCTTCGAAGTAGCACAGGTGGTCACTGCCATTGTATTGACAAACCTTGAAGTCGTGTACCCCTGAGCCAGCAGTGACACCCCAACCGAACCATATCGGGGTTCCATCTTGCTCGTAAATGGTAGCACTTTGTTGAGGGCTCTGGTAAGGTGCCATGAAAATGTATCCGGGAGCGAGTCCATCTCCGGTTGTATTAACGAATAATTTTGAAGGATAGAGATCAGGTCGGGATTTGAACTGCCAGTAATTTTCGTCTAATGGATCTTGATCTTGTGCTACAACTGTAGCGGCCAGGCTTAGCCAGAGGCCTACCTTGATGGAAGACGACAACATTGCTGGCTATGGCTTCACAAGGTGTGAAGGATGTCGTGGAACAGGCAAAAGAGAGTTGGGACAAAGAAGGCGAAATCGTAGGAGGCTGGCAATCGTCTTTCAAAAGGCAAGAAAGCTACACACGTGCAGGTTTAGCTCGCAAGCGGCGGCACCCCATTTTCTCCATCAGAGCACCACCAAGATGTCCGCCGCTGCGCAAGGGGCAAGCAAAGATCATTTTGTAGCAGAAGAACGCGCGTCCAACCCAGATCTGGGTTTGTATCTAACGCGAACTCGTGCAAAGGAACATCCGTTCTTGGTCGGACATGCACGTTATCTAAACGTCACTAAGGAATTAAGATGAATGGGCAAGGATGTTGAGCAAACCGGAGAGCACACGACAAGCAGATAAGACCCATCCAACGTGGATAGATGAGATGGACTGCCAGCATTGGTCGGAGGCCTGGATGGTGTCTTCGCTAGATTTCAGCGATTTGCTTAGCGACGCATGCTTCCGAGTTGGCGGTACCTCTCGTCGCATCTCGCTTATGCAAGTTTGACCTAATGTGTCATAGATCTGGCCACCAAATTGTAGCACTTTCAAGTTGTCTCAACGGTCATGGGATATTATTCCCTGCTTTTTCTCGAATACTGAATTACAGCTCGCCCACTGCCGCTAAGATCCATTCGACCCGATGGAGCATGGAGTGCACCATCCGGTGCTGGAATTGTGCATATCATGTCTAGCGTGGGGCGGGGAATAATCATCATGAGACTTCCGCCAAGGTTATGTGGTACTTGGTAGGGAATGTTGGGGGTTGTGTCGCTGTGGAAGGTGCGATAGCAGGTGGACAAATAGCGGTTGCTTATCAGACCCCAACAATACCCGCCAATACACCCTGCAGTATATCCACACCATTCAGCAGGCTTCATGACATACCGGTAGTAAGAAGCAAGTTGGGAACGGCTACCTTGCTAATATGAATGAATATGCTGCCACCTAGCCTCCTATCGAAGTCACCGTTTTCCAAGCGAGGTTGGCGGCCAGTAATTCTCTGACTAGTGTGTAAGGTAGCAACAGAACGTTGGATGTATGACCTTCATCGAACAGACAACAACGACGAGTGCAACGTTCGATAGCAGTAAATGAAATATGTCCTGGGGCTGCCCACTTTCTGTGCTGTATCATTGGAGTGCCAGTGTGCTGTGAGCTCTGATGACAGCCTTGTAGATCTGCCCAAGACAAGGCTGCCACGGCTACTGAGCTGAGGGGCCAGGCAAGTTCTGTTCTGAGAAAAGTTCTGACAGGCATGCTTGCTTGCATATCCCACCTTCCACAACATTATTCACTTCACTTTCAACCATGTCGACTCAAACCGTAACTTCGCTTAAACGCAAGCGTTCTCGTACGCAGCTGAACAGTCCTTCTGGTTACGCAAACTAATACTGCTGTAGGGGCGCAGTCTCTGCCAGCGCCTGAACTACCCAAGATGGTCGCTGAGCAGCATGCTCCTATCGCTACTACTGATAAAGACACTCAGAGATTGATTGTCGTCCTGTCGAATGCGAGTCTCGAGACTTACAAAGCTGCCCACACCGGCAAATCTGGTGGAAAGGATGAAAAATTCTCGCTCTTGAACAGCGATGAGCACATTGGAGTCATGCGAAAGATGGGCAGAGATATCAGCGATGCTCGACCAGATATCACGCATCAGGTACATCCGACTGGACTCTCAACTTGTCTCACTCACTGATCGGTATAGTGCTTACTGACACTGCTCGACTCTCCCATCAACAAGGCCGGAAAGCTCCAGATCTACATCCATACCGCTAAAGGCGTGCTCATTGAAGTCTCTCCCACCGTCCGCATACCTCGAACCTTCAAGCGATTCGCCGGTCTCATGGTGCAACTTCTTCACAAGCTGTCCATCAGATCTGTCAACTCACAAGAAAAGCTGCTGAAAGTGATCAAGAACCCAATCACAGACCATCTTCCGCCGAACTGCCGCAAGGTCACCCTCAGCTTCGATGCTGAAGTCGTCAAAGTAAGAGACTTCATTGAGACCCTTGGCCCAAAGGAAAGCGTTTGTGTCTTTGTCGGTGCCATGGCGAAGGGCAGGGATGACTTCGCAGACGCCTTCAAAGACGAGGCCATCTCCATCTCGAATTACAGCTTAAGCGCAAGTGTTGCATGCAGCAAGTTTTGCCATGCAGCCGAAGATGCTTGGAACGTCATATGACAACACTATCAAGGTACGCCACTACTCACTCCTGCAGGTCGACTTTTCCACCCACAATCTGCGGGCTCAGCGACGGCTACGATCATAACATCACGCCTTGTCTGCTTGCCGCAACTCCCGCTCTGAGCACATGTTCAATGGTTGCGTTGGTTTTCAACAATACAAACAAAAATTGACATGCCACAAAGCACCCCTAGTAACGCCTGAGGTCGACAATTGCCCTAGAAATGTCACGGAACGTGGACTTGTAGTGATAATGTATCGAAATGTCGATGCTGTTGATATGGACGAATATTGCACCGACTTTCGACGGCCAATATGGATCTTCCCTCAACACCATCTTCCTTTCATTAGGCAGCGTGTTGGGCTACAAAAGAGACTGTTTGACACGGCATCGCTGTGGCACTACAACTCGTGTGTCAGGCTCCTTCGTTGCAGAGCCTGCGAATGACGATGGGGCGGCGTTTTGAAGCAACTATACCAATCACATTTTGCTTTGCAGACGTGAACACTTTTGTTTGGTTGAACCAGTGCTTTCTTCCGCAGCATTCGCGATCGTGGGCAGAACGCACCAACGTCCCACAAGATCTGGTCGCGCTGCTTAAAGGCGCTCTAATTGATTCGACTTCAGAGCACGGTATCTGAGTCAATGCTTTAGCGGCGTGCTGAAACTAAGTACACGAATTCATCGCCTCAAATATCGGTGTGTGGCTGCAGAAAGGCGAGGCGAAGGGATGCATCCGGGCCCAAAACATCACGAGCGACTCGCTCCGAACCGCCAACCATAACCGCCGGAGATCTTCCACTCAACTCCAGTTTCTGCTTGGTCAAGGCACCGACTCTTGTCTCGACCCACATTTTCACTTCCGCTTAGTCTCCTGGATCGTTTTCGACGTGGCAGACTCCTATTCATTATGTACCAGCCTATCGTAAGCTTGACCAAGAACCTTTTCTGGGCCGACTATTATGCCTCATTCTCCCATACTGGAACCGCGAACCCTCCACATGGTCAAGATCGCCTACGCGGGGATGTCACTGCCTCCCGCGGCACGAGACCCTTCCCACGCTTCATCAGGATGTACCTGTCGAGTTTGCAATCATCGTCTTTTCCGTTATTCCCAGAAACCCACAAGACTTGCATATCTCATACTGTCGGGCGCCCAACGCCTGCCAGTGTTTCCTTTATCTGCAGCGAACAGATTCCCGCAGCCAATCGTTCCACCAACAGCCATTGACCTCATTCTGTTGCATGCTCTCTTCTAAGCACTCGAGCAGTGGACCGTCTGGTAGGCTAATTGACTTCAAGCCATTGAACCAGGAATACACTCGAGTCTGCATGTTGCACATAACTCCTGCCTCTCCTCTGATCAACTAACCTTCGCACTACCATCGGAGTGTTTTTCTGGTTCCAGCCCTGCAGTTCCCTCAGTCACAAACAGCTCCAGTCTGTTGTCACGACCTTGCTCTATCCTTTAGCATTCAAAGACGTACCCAGATAGGTGCAGATCCTCAGGTCTAGCCTTCGGTCAACCGCTCGGTCAGGAAATGCCCTCGTCAATCACGCTTACCGTCAAGTCGTTGCCCCAATCAACTTCTTTCTTCCTCTCAGCACTTCAGCCTCTTGATTACGTTTACAGAGGTCGCGTAGACAATACCATCGGCTTCGGCACAAAAGATTCACCACCCGATTTCTGGATATCGCAAGAGACACCAGGTGTCGCAGCAGGAGCAGCGCATGTGGCTTTCCCAGCCGGCTCACGGACGAATGTGCAAGACTTTTTTGTCGCAGCCCTGAAAGCAGGTGGGAAATGTCACGGCGAGCCACTCCTTCGCGACCCTGCGACGGGCTACTACAGCGCAGCAATCATTGACTTCGATGGTAACAGCATAGAAGCCGTCTTTAGGCCAGACCTACTTGACGAGGGGTACGGAAGTCGACCGAGTAGTGTCTCGAGCGTTTCCTCAGCCAAGTCGAGACCTGCCCTGAGCACGAAAGCACCGAGCATGGTCTCTAAGGCCACTACTGCGCGGCAGTCACCAACCGAAGTCAGAAGTGTTGCTCCTTCACACGTATCGAAAGCAACCTCAAAAGCACCCTCTCAAGCCTCCAGAGCGCCTTCTTCAGCATCGAAGGCACCAACTTCAGCTTCACGAGCTCCAACGCAAGTCAGCAGAGCACCAACTGCCGCACACTCGCAGATCTCTCGAGCACCTTCCTACACTTCGAGGGCCCCTACCGCTGTCTCTCGTTCACAATCATACCACTCCTCAGCACCAGCACCACCTCCACCCCAACAGCAACCACAAGTTGTACAACACACAACCCCCACCGGCGAAGTGGTGACCACTATCGTAAATGAAGCCTGTGGCGCCTTCAATATCGCGAAAGAACTTGTCAACCACGTGAGACCAGCTCTCGCTTCCGCAAACACCGCGCCAAATATCCATTCGTCCTCACCGGCCTCCGACCCGAACAGTCACAAGCCAAGCGATACGATAGTCGGCACCCTGCTGGGTGTCGCAGCCGGCGCAGCACTGCACTACGCCTACACGAAAGCGACAGAAGGCGACAAGAAACGTGAGGACGAGTTTGAGGCTGCTAAACGCGAAGCTGCATATCGACCTCCTATTGCAAGGACGAGTACGGAGCCCAGCTATGCCGACGAGCGGATGTACTACTACCATGAATACAACCAAACACCTGTCAATCAGTCATATGCCATCGAAGCGCCGCCGAGTGGATATGGGTACTCACGTCACGAGCCGAGTAGAGTGGGAAGTCAGCGCTACATCACGATGCAGGATACTGATGAGAGGCTCAGTGACGTTGCGCCGAGTACTGTGCAACCTCGTCGTCGGTCAAGCTTCGGTGGTCTCGACGTAAGGTCTTTCACGTCCCAAAGTAGAGCGAGTCAGAACCCCACGAGTAAGAGCCGCATGATAGAAGCCCCGCCAACGAGTTACAAAGCGCCAACAGCGCTAACGCAGGTTGAGACAGAAGTCCAGTCAAGGACATCTGGTCGGTCGAGGTCAAGGAGCATGGCTCGCTCAATGATGCGCTCTGTGTCTGCATCGGGCGAGAGCAGAGCGAGCAGGAGGAGCAGTCGACATGCCAGCGACGAAGATTTGCGAAGCAAAGCGGAAAGTCGTATCTCGAGGCGAACGAGCATGAGCAAACAAGTCGGCAGCGACGAAGACTTGCGAAGCAAAGCGGAGAGCCGCATATCGAGACGGACAAGCGCGAGCAAGCAAGGCACCGGCAGCAACGAAGACTTGCAAAGCAAAGTGGAGAGTCGGATGTCAAGACGAACAAGCGCAAGTAAGCAAGGCAGCAGCAGCGGCAATCATGCACCGTCCGTCGCGTCATCTGAGCGCTCTGATGCGCAGACTGTGGTGCCTATCAAGGTTGCACCGTCGGCCGCCCCATCCAAAGCCCCGAGCCAAGCTGCCTCCAAAGCCGCCAGTCGAGCGCCGAGCAAAGCCAGTACCGTTCGTCCCGAAGACAGACCTCTACCAGCCAGTCGAGCAGGTACGACAGTGAGTGCGAGCGACTACCACTCCACACACAGCAAAGCGAACAAAACCGTCATTGGGCGAATGCTAGAGAAGGATAGAGGTGGAAGTGCGAGAAGTGAGCTGACCAGGAGTGTGGTTGGGAAATTGGAGGACACGAGTCGGCTGAATGTTCCGGACAGAGAGGTTGATCCTAGTGATAGTGTGAGTCAGGTTAGTAGTGTTAGGAGTAAGAGGAGTAGTCGGCGGTAGGAGGAGTAGGCAGACACGAAGGACGGTGTTGGGGCAGCAAGGCCTCTCTCTCCATGGAGAACGAAATGAAACAGATGGCCTTCCGAGGCGAGGACGTTACAGGTCAATGAGTAATGAGCATATTCGAACAAGCTTTGAGCTGAGTGAATGGTGTGAATATGAATGGCAAGCGTCATCTGCCTGCTCGATCCTGTCGTTCTATGCCGGGTATATGGTTCCTTGAATCAATCATGACAGCTCTTGCGTTCTCCCAATTCGGCCAATACTCCAACGTTCTGAGACCTGCGCAGCATTGCGTTACAGACACTTGCTCACACCTTGGTCTTCCCCAGCATATCGGCCAACTCGTCAACGTCCGTGTCCTTCTTCTGGCTGACTTGAGCATCCTCTGCCTGGTCGGCCTCATGCAATGTCTTTTCTCTCTTCTCTTCTTGTTCCTCTTCTTCTTCATCGACCTCAGCCTCTTCTTCATCCTCATCTTCTTCCTCACCTTCTAGCTCGTCGAGGTCACCCAACCCCCAGTGATTCTCTGGGTCATCGTCCGTGCCTTTCTCGTCTTTCCGCTCTTCCAGCAGAGCACTGAGTTCTTCGACACTCGTGTCTTCTTCTTCGAACTTATTGCCGTTCAGCTCCACTCTCCGCAGCGCAGGTAGACCATCCTTGGCCGCTTGCAGCAGTGCTCTGACGCCGGGTGGTGTGATATCGTTGTACTCCAATCTCAACACCTCGACATTCTTGTTGCGTCCCTTCGCCAGCGCCTCAAAGACCTTGATGCTTCCTCTCGCCCCAAGCAGATCATCACCCACACCGAGCTCTTTCAGCGCTGGCCAACTCGGTACAGCCTTTGCTAGTGCCTGCGCACCCTTGATAGTAAATGTGTTGTCCTGCAGGTCAAAGACCTCCAGACTCGCGCAATTCGACAGACCGTTCGAGATCAGCTCTGTGATTCCTTCGGGCCTTATCCCATTCTGCGTCATTTTCACGCTTTTCATGTTGTTGTGCGCTTTGTAGGCTTGTGCCCATGCCTCCATGCTGCCATTTTCTAGACGGTTCCGGCCACAGACGATGGACTCGAGGTCTGGGATGGTTTTGCCATCTTTCCGCGCTGATTCCTTTTTCTGCGCTAGCTGCGTGAGTGCTTCTGCTATTGACGTTCCTGCTATTGGACCCATGCCATTATTGTTCAGTATTAGGTGCCGAAGGGGTGTGTGCTGCGAGAGAAAGTCGACGAGGGGATCTTTCGTCTTCAGACCGAAGGCATTGTCACTGAGATCCACCGTGTGGAGGTTGGGACATTGTAGGAGGGCTTTAACAAGGTGGTCGAGGGCGGGTGGGATTTCGTCTACGAGACGCTGGGTGAATATGTCGTGGAGGTCGGCGAATTCAAGGGCGTCTTTGGATTTCAGGATGGCATCTGCAAGGCCTTCGCAGGCGCCCACACCAAGGGTGTTGCCAGATAGGTCTATCGATTTCACATCTGAGCTGTCGAGGAGTGGTTGGATATGGGCTGCTAAGTTTTCTTTCGTGTCAAGTTTCAGGCCTTTGCCTGCCAATGAGAAAGTCGTCATTCTGAGATCCGGCCTTGAATAGCTGATGGGGTGCGAATTTCACTGGGGAGTGGTAGGTACTAGCCAGGGGTTGAGGAGGACCGTGAGAGGAATAAAATGTTTGGAGAACCACATGCGAAATCCAGCCCACCAACGTCGACGTGACAACCTGGAGCCACAAGTGACTACGGTGGCAGCCATTGACCAATAGTGCAGCATCTTGTCCGCGTGCTTAGCAGTAGTGCGTGCTCTCGAGTGATTGAGCTGCCTCCGGAACGTATCGCCCAGGGGAACCTCAGTGCCCGCTGCGTTCACTGTTGCAAGAAGCGCGGAGACGGAGGCATCGTTGCTTGATCAAAGCTTCGTTCATTACGCTCGAGATACGCTTATATCCACAGCACAAGCTTTCCGCCCCTTGTTATCCCGCTTGCACACTCAGATTGACGGTGGGCTATAGATCGAATACCTCGCTTCAGCGACCGTCACCTCTTGCGGCTGAAACACTCTGGGCCACATCAATCCTCGAGCTCAATACAATCTTGCTCGTATTCTTGCTTGATCACCTGTGCGTCCATTCTCTGTGCTTTATCTTCCGCCAGCACCGCTAGGCCCTCCTGCCACTCATCTCGCTGCAGATTCATCGCATTATGCTCAGTCAGTCTGCGGTTGTCCTTCCTCTTCCCTTCAAGCCTCGCGCTTTGCCTTCTGACAACAGTACGTGAATCCAGTGCTGCTTGCATCTCTCTTGCATTTGCCTCTGCTCTCTTTGCAGCCTTGCGTTGTCTGTTTCTAAGCTTGTTTGCTACTCTCTCTGAAATCTTGTTTTGCGCCCATGTGCCTAGCTCGGCGGCGTCTGGATGCTGAGGCCATCGGTTTGCCCACAGTTGTAACTTCTGCCAGAATCGCGCTTGCTTCTCGCCTCTCGCACGCACAGGTGGTTCAGGTGTTTGTTGCCCCTCATCTATCTGCTCTGCTTTTCATGTTAGCCCTCAGGTATCAAGCGGCAGATTGACTGTTTACCGTCAACTGAGGTATGATGGACCGAAGGCTGTGGACCAGATTCGGTGTTGCCCATGATCCCTAGCTCCTCTCTCCATTCATCTTCGTTGTTGACTGATGGTCGTGGCAAAGGTGGCAACAGAGGTAGCTGAAAGCGAGTCTGGTCGGACACAATGGCATCGGCGGTCCAGTGGAGTAGCTCTGCGCAATGGTCAATGATAGATCAAGGGACATCAAGAATCATACCCTCTGGCATCTGCACCGAAATCGTTTCTGGCTCCAGACGACTGAGCGATTCTAAGCGCTGCATCAGTTGCAAGACTTCAGAGTCATTCAAGGCATGGTGTGGGAAGACCGTGGCAGCCATTCTACGGAATCGATGCATGTGTTCTTCCAAGTCGTTTGCTTGGGACATGCTTGCTGTGCTTGGGAGGTTCGAAGAGGAGCTGACAGGGTAGGAGACGAGTGCTATGGGTCGCCGACCGTTGGAAACAGGAACTGAAACCAATGGCCTTGAAGTGTGTATCATTTTTGACGTTGGTGACACAAAATTTCCTACCTTGGCATACGGTGAAGGTGCCCTCCTCGCAGCAATTGACGCGTTGCATCACGTGTGGTCTGGACGGGAGCAATTGCAGCAAAGAAGGCGCGACTGATCTCACAGCCTCGTAGGCTCATAGGCTCATAGACCCAGTTTAGTGCTGGTCCACTCCTCACTGCCAGTTCTCTGTCCAGTCTCATCTTCCTTAGCATCACAGCCATTGCCACAAGCATGGACCTCGAACCACACCCCCTTCAATACCACTCCCCGTCTTCATCGGCAGCTAGGCTCCGAACGCCCATCACCTGTCAAATCAGGCCTTCATGTGCTCCTGAGGTGAACCCAGTCCGGCAATACAGATCTCAGCCAGCCAATGCTCCCCGTCCGCCTCGAGCGTTCTTGGTCCTCTGATAGCAAGACCTGCAAAAGCTTCCTCAGGAGTCAGTCCGCGTTGACAACAGGCTTTTGAGTCGTCGATGGCACTCCCAAAGACACTTGCGTGCATTCGCTGCGTTGGGGGCACGAGAGGCTGTGGAACGATCAGATAATGGCTTCGCATGGCAGTTTTGAAATGCTGCCGCGGCTGTGGAGAACCACGTACCGCCATCTCCGCATCATTGGTCGACGACGGCTTGACTTGATCCGACTCAAAGTTGGAGATGTTGGAGTTGGTTGAATTGGTCTTCATGCATCATTCTTTACCCGAGTACTAAGCACAATCAAGCCATGTCGACACCACATTCGCAATCCTCCAGTTCCTACATTAGCCACATCACAACACGTCACAAGCATGTCTGGCCAAATCCAACAGGTCCAATCTAAAGACATCTACCATGGCCTACCCGTCTACCCTGACGACGTCAAGGGGCTGACCGCAATCATAACCGGCGCCAACGGCATCTCGGGTCATTATATGCTCCGCGTGCTCTCCCAGTCCCCTCAGCGCTGGTCAAAGATTTACTGCCTCTCACGCCGCCCACCATACATACCCGGCGGCTTGCCAGAGAACGCAGAGCACATCGCAATTGACTTTCTCAAGGATCCCTCTGAGATCGCCAAAGCCTTGCAGGACAAGGGTGTGAAAGCCGACCATGTCTTCTTCTTTGCCTACCTTCAGCCAGCACCAAAGGAGGGCAAAGGTCTCTGGAGCGATGCCAAGGAGATGACAAGGGTCAATTCGCTACTGCTGGACAACTTCGTCGGTGCTCTGAAGATAGCCAATATCACACCAAAGCGCTTCATGCTCCAGACGGGCGCGAAGAACTATGGCGGCCATCATGGTCCTACCAAGCTTCCCCAAGAAGAAACGGATCCGCGTGTTGAAATCCCTGACGAACCCAACTTCTATTATTCGCAAGAGGACATCGTCTTCAAGTTCTCCTCTGAAAGCAACGGTGCCACTGGGTGGAACGTGTTGATGCCTGGACCAATCATTGGTGCAGTGCCAGATGCAGCAATGAATGCTGCCTTCCCGCTTGCTGTCTATGCTGCCGTTACCAAAGAGCTAGGGGAGGTGCTGAAGTGGCCGGGAGACGTAAAGGCTTGGCAGATGAACTGTAGCATGAGTGCTGCTATGATGAATGGTGAGTGCTTCCGCCTTACCAAAGAGATTAACATGGCTAACAACGGCAGCGTACATGGAGGAGTGGGCAGTCTTGACGCCCGCTGCGAAGAATCAGAAGTTTAATGCATTTGACGGTGGTGCATTTTCGTGGGAGGCTTTTTGGCCAAGGATGGCAGGCTGGTATGGTATTGACTGGCAAGGCCCGCAGGACGACGCCAAGTATGAGTCGTGGGAAACACCACACAATCCCAGAGGCTATGGTGGAAAAGCTGTTGGGTCGAGGGTTTTCACGTTGGTGGACTGGGTTAAACAGGACAAGGTGAAGAAGGCGTGGAAGAAGTTGGCCGATGAGAACGATCTGGCGCAGAAAGAGCTTGTAGATGTGGACAGAGTGTTTGGCTTCATCGACGGATCGTTGTGCAGGCCTGCGGCATTGACATTCAGGTGAGTCGGGCACTTTTGCATATTGAGTGATGCTGACACAGTGTAGCTCGGACAAAGCTAGAAAGATGGGGTGGCATGGCTTCGTCGACTCGCACGAGTCGCTGCTCTTGGTATTCGACGATCTTGCGAAGATCAAGATGATTCCACCTGTGCCCAAGGTCAAAGTACAATTCAGCTAGATGCTGAGGACGAGGCGTACCGAGCTTTTCCATACACTAGTCTGCCGTCAGGTACTGAGAGCGACATCGTTCGCACCACACCTAGAAGGCCTCTTGTTCTTTATGCTGGGGAAAAGATACAGTCGCACTGATCGTTCATAGCCCCGGGAGGATCGGTCCAACGCTTGAACGCTGATGTGAACCAAGAAGCTGTACGGCTGAGGCATGACCGCCCAGTCAAGCCGTGCACGACACGTTGTGAAGAACTCTCTGTGGCTGGTGGTTGTTTTACACAAGTCTCGTAGAACGTAGTATGCAAGTAGCAAGCTGGATCGCACGTCGCCTGACCCCTGCTTCCACCAGATGGAGACGCCGAGTGGGCAGCGACTGCGCCTGGATGACCAAGTGCCAGTACCAACCGATGAATACCCGCTAACCCACACCACGAAAGCAGAGAGTGAATCGGAACGCAAATCTTTTCATATTGCCAGCCATAGTGTACAGGCCCAGTACCTGATGCGGTATTGTACAGAGTCGTCGGGTAAACCCGACCATAAGGGGAATCATGTAGCTTGGTCAATGGATGTGCAGCTGGTCGAGCTCGTAGCCACGGAAAAAAACGGTCAATCACGCTTTTGCTACCAGAGGCTCGTAGTCGCCTTCCAGCCCTCATCTTCCGTGTCATACTCTCTCGTATTCCCTAGATATTAACACTAGGTCTCATCCTCTTTCTCCCCTTCCCACTTGCTGGCGTTCCGCTCGGAGCACCCACATCTTCTCTTTCCCTCTGCCTCTTCTCCCTCGCATCCAATACCAAAGACAACACATCGAAACCAAATTGAGGGTACTCCAAGCACATGGCCTTGAACTCTGCCTCGGCCTCGTGTCGCAGCACATGCGACCTCGTAGCCCAGAACGCAGCGACCGGTTTCCTGATCGTGACGTCGTCGGCCGAGCTACGACTGTAGACATACCGCGCGTATGCGATCTCACCGATGGCTGTGCTGTTGATTCTGTGGATCTTGCTGTGCGCTAGACTCTGGAGTTCAGGCAGTCCCAGCTTCTCGGCCAGTGTGTATACCTTGGCATGTTTGAGGAGTTGGTCGCCTGTGCTGTCGATGGCGGGCACGGAGGGGTCATGTTCGAGGCCGTCGGGCTGATTCGCAAGGCGTCGCGGGAAGTACTCGCCTGTGTATTGGTACTGGAGAAAGCAGCCCATAGCGTCGAGGTCTTCGTCGGGCTCATCGGCGCTCGAAACTCCGTCGGTGAGTCGCTCGGCGAAGTAGGGAGACTGTGTAAGGATTGCGCGATGTGCTGAGATGACTGCTGCGTCGTCGCCTGAGCCGATGTTCAGCTGAATCATAGGCGAGCGCAAGTAGTCGAGAAATCTTGTTTGAGGATTGCCAATTGCTGGCTTTGCGTCTTCTTCTGGATCTTGTGTGGGTGGTACAGCTGCGCCATCGTCGTCCTCGCCTTCCAGGTCCACAGGGTTCTCTGAACCGCCCTCCATCTCGATGTCACCCTCAGCTAAGGTTGGTGTTTCTTGGATATCAGCCATTGCGACGCACGGAAGGAAGGCCTAGGAAGCCGTGTCGGAGTGCAAGAAGGAACGTGCAGTCAAGCGAATGAGGTTGCGCGAAGGCGGAAAGAATGACACTGGTGGATAGCTTGATAACGAAGAGATGTGTGCTCAGTTTCGAGGCTGGGCTCCGCCCGGACAATCCAAACCGCCGCTTCGGCTAAAGAGGAATCATAGATAACATGGGCTTTGCTTCGTGTTTCGTCGTCCGTAATAGTTATAATCAATATTTACGTACTCGTAGCTATATCAGAATAGCGAATATAAGGTTATTTAAGAAAGATAGTACGTTACTGCTGAGGAATTATCGTCGACAAGATAGGTAGTACAGTAGCCGGATCGGCCACTTTGATTGTCCGGGCGGAGGCTGGGGAGGTTGGGAAGGTTGGAGTTCGGTCGGGATACGCGATGTGCGCGAGCTGCAGCTCCACGGGACACTGATGCCTGGCGCAGACTCCGCATGAACTTTACAGTAAGGCTTGACTTCTTTTCCACGTGCTTTGTGTGCTTCACAAACCGTCCATTGCTAGGTAAGTATCTACAGAGTGCCTCCTCTCTGATGGAACCTCTCGCCTGTGCTTGGTATAGGTTTCTCTAACCTCAGCACCCATATCAGGTAGTCTTCCAGTGGCAATAATATCAAGAAAACCCTGTTGCAAAAGAACGCTAATGTCGCAACAACCGTAGCCATCAATGCATCCAACCAGTAATGATTCGCTGTCGCAACAATCGCACTGAGCACCATCGCTGGGTATCCTATGGCCATGAAAATGTAGAAGCACTTCCAGAATGTGCTTTTGCGAACCTCTCCCTTGATCAAATTGCGCCTGAAAATGCCGGAATGAAACAACATGGTGCACCCAATGCAGAAAGCGTAACCTGAATCCCAACGTTAGCTGCCTTCTCCGCATGCGGCAGTGCGTTTCGACTCACCGAAGTGCATGCTGGGCATCGCAGCCAACGAATTGACAACCTCGCCTTTCATCCAAATGCTTTGAGCATTGTCGTGTCGAACAGTATCCAGAAAGCCGTAACGCTTGGGCAGCAACCGCGGAGGCATGGTCGGGTAGAAGGTGAAAGTGATGAAAGCAAAGAGATTCGTCAAGGTGAGTGTTCGACGAGCGACCGCGAAGACAGAATGATTCGGCGCAACATAATAATACCAGGCAATGAAACTGCACGAATTAGCTTCGTCCCTCGAGCATGGACATGCTGCTTACCCGACCGTGCCAGGGATGTGTATCAGCGCATACGCTCGATTCAGGAACGTCAGTCCTGTCTGATGTCCATCCATGAACCACTGCTGTACGTCATGCTCTTTGGCGGGAAACATCCAAGAGAATGGCGAGTCCTGCTCGAACCACAGTATCCTTGCAGCATTCTGCTGAGCGACTTCCCAAACCTTGTCTTGGTGGAACACTGCCCGGCTAACAACTTTGGTCATCCGGTAGAAGAGATAAGTGATTATCCAATAGAACATTTCGATCAAGAAGGGGAATTTCTGTAACAACCGGCTGTGGACATGATTGGCGAACCTAGAAGAGTTGGGAGTGTATAGCTTCAGCCCACACCACAAGTCCCTTCTCTTCGGTAGTCGTTTGGTCGAAGCGACCGGGTCTTGGGCATCATTTTCGTTGTCAATGTCATAGTACAGGAGGTCATCGGAGGACCGAGCGGAATCAGAATCAGAGTTGTTGAGAGGAAGCGCTCGATATCCGTGGTTGGAGCCAAAGACGCTGAAGTCTTTGCGTCTGGTCATGTACATGGATGTGAAGAGGATGCCGAACACGATCTGCCAATTGTAAGTAAAGTGCTCTTGTTGCGCTCAGACCACTTACAACAGGCTCACCCCATTCTGGCAGCTGAAACATGCCCTTGCTGTTCCATTCTGGTGGTTGTGTCGGTGCTGTGACGTTTGCCGCCATTGTATTAACCACTTCCATGCTGTCCTACGTCCCGCTATCAGTCGTGCCCGGTTGGTATGTCTTGCGAGTAAGATGGGCGACCCGAATCGATGCGGAGCAGTCGACGCGACCAGGCCTGCTGGAGACGGTATGAGAGGAAGACGAACACGGTTTGATGCGGGTTGACGAAGGAATATATGGATGAATGATTAAGGATTTGAGGGTCAATTAGGCTGCGGAAGCTCGTATTCAAGTTCGACGAAGGTGAATATGGTCAAGAGAGTACAATTCGACTTGTGAAACGCAGACGTGGCAGACGCAGTCTACTAAAGATTAGATCAGCAATTACAAATGATAGAACACAACAAGACACTGGAGATGCATGAACAGCAGATACTTGGGGCTGAAGGGTACGACGATGATGATTTCGACAGGAGTCGTACCGGTACTTGCGGCGCCCAGCGCAGCCTCAACTGCGGCTTCGCCATCCATGCAACAGAGCCTCCTCAACGACATCAAGCACGCGAGCAAGGAAGAAAGTGATCCAAGGCCCCAGCAAATCGTTGCAGATCTAGCGCGAAATCCTGCTTAGCAGTGCTAAGTACAGCCCACACTAGACTCTATCGAGCTAGCCCTAGACCAGCCACGATGCGATTTGTGCAGAAAGTGAGCCGGCGTCCGTGAGGCTCCGTCCCTGGTTTGTAGGAGATCCAAATCCGACTTTTCCGCTCCCGCTCCGAGTCGCTCAGGCTGCATAAAACTCGAGCCTGCCGTTCGTCATCGTCGTCGCTTCCTCACACCTATCTTGGCGTTCACACTCAGATCGCAACTCATAGTACTCATACGGCAAGCTAATCGCTCAGAGACCAAAGCTCGGCCACTTCCGTAGGGCGGCAACTAGTGGTTCTCCCATGATTCAGGATGCGGGTACAGCTTGGAGGGTGTACAGCTTCGATGTCCAGATGATTTCATCTTTGAAACTGCTCCGAAGTCTCTGACGAACACCAAGTTCGTACCCGAGTATGTGGTGCAAAAGCTTATTCTATTGCGATGTGACGCAACCAGAACTATGAATACGAATAATAATGTACTTGCTCGCTGATGAGTTGTTCTCCAGGGAGTATCCGGGTATGTAGAAATTATTGCGACGAAGATAGTCTATCACAATCTGGACTGTAACAAGGATAGCACTGTTCGGCTACCACACCTTCTGACTGGTAATCACTCAAATCCCTTTGTCCGAGGAATAACTTCTGCTCTCCACCTTCTGTACTGTGGGTAGCCTATCTGAAGTGTGCTGCACGGCTATCTCATGCTGCTCCCAGTGCCATACTTCTTCACCGGTTCCATTCTGCTACTCCGCGATGTTCTGAGCCCGATCTTGCTTATGTGAAAGCGGCGATGCTGCTATGTTAGGTAGAATATCAACCTGCCTTGACCACCGACTATCGTCCTCAGGACGCGGTGATGGGAGGCTCGGGACGTCAGTGTCCATACTCGACGCATTACGACGATGTCCCGGCCGCTCGACTGCTGAGCGTATAGGCGTTATGGGGCTTTCATCTGAGACCGATTGTCCCCGGCCACTTGACGCGGATTTCGCAGCTGTTACGCGGTCATGTGCACTGCGCGGCGCTGCTGATCGATTTTGCGTCACGCCATTGCGGGGCTGAGATAGATCTTCTTTGCTCTGATCGTGAGGCATTTCATACGGCGCTACTACTCCAGCATTTTGCGTTGGCGATAAACCCTCGGAGAACCTCGAAACGCTGGCGCTTGGTGGGGAGAGGATGTGATCGCCGGACAGACTCCTAGGATAAAATGGATGATTTCGAACCGACATCGACTCCTCCTGAGAATGGTCCATGATCTCATGTCGTTCATTGGGCCCGGTAGTAGCTCCGTATGTCCAGCCCTGCGACGTAACATGGCTTGGTGCCTCGTATACTTCGCCATTTGGGCCCTTCTGATTGTAATACTCTGGATTGCTTTCTACTGCAGTATCACCGGAAGTGTTAGACTTTTCGGGCTCGGGATCGACATGCGATGACTTTCCGAGCCAGGAGAACACATTCTTGCGACTTTGTTGTGTTTTATTGACTCCGTTTTTGTTCTTGCGGCGCCGGCGAAAGCAGCAGAAGAGAAGAGCAGCGATAATGGCGACGCCTCCGACCGAGCAAAGAGTGGCGATGACGGGCACTTTCCACTTATTTTTAGAGTCGCTTTTTGGCTGCTCCTCACCCCCTTCATTGCTCTCGCCTCCTTCATTGCTGGTAGAGTAGGGATAGTTTGTCATGACTCCGCCAGGGTACTGTGTTGAAAACAAATCATCCAGCGTGCTGTTGAGACCGGTTGCTTGAAAATCGTCGCCTGGACCAGCCGCACTAGGATATTTCAGCTGCGTAACCACGGACCCAGGCAAATTAAATGTTGTGTTTGCAGACGCATTGTACTTGCCGGTCCAGCTCAAAGCATTGAGATCGAGGACATCGATGATCGTGTCGGTCTTGAGTGATCCGCCAAGCTTGTTTGTACCACCGACAGTGATCATAGTTGTCGGATTTGGCGAGAAACAGACGCTACCTTGTCGCCCATGAGCGGCAACAGGAGTGTATTCCGTGATTTTCGTCCACTGAAAGGCAGGAACAGAGAGCACCCAGAGGTCGTCTCGAACGTTCGAGTTGTCGCTCAAGTAAGTGCCGTCGTAGCCACCATACACAAAAATCTCGTGAGACTTCCCATCCTGCGTCGGTACCACCGCAGTGCAAAAACTTGCTAGCTGTGTCGGACTCTCGCCGGTCTCAAGTGTCTGCTGCGTATGCCAGGTATCAGCATCTATGTCGTAGATGGCAAGCTCGGTCATGAAGGGACTATCCACAGTGTCGCGAGGAGGGGAGACGATATATAGGTCGCCAGGTATCTCGACACCGCCGATCGCGACCAATACACCTTTCTCACCATACGGCAGCCATACTAGCGCACCTTCCGATCGCGGGACTGTGCCATTAGGCCAAGTCATGTATTGGAACGCAGCATCGTCCGTCTTGGTCATGTCAACCTTGATGAAGGTTGGAGACGCGATGGTCGGGTGGTTAGCTGCCTCATCATCGCTGTTCCATTCCAGCTCGCTGCGATTTGCGGAGACCATGCCGCCGAAGTAGAAGCCTAGGCCTTGCTCTGGCGAGCTCGCATAGGCCCCACTTGTGATGTTGTCCGAGACATCATCTGTTGGCTGGTTCGGGCTGACACCCTGATCGAATCTCGTGACTGACGGGTCTGCTGGGAAAACTTTGCCCAGGATGACTGTCGATAGCCCAATTGGTGGCTTGTCTGTCATTCCACTGTATCATTTAGCCACAATCCAAGCGACCAGCGTTGGAACCATACCCAAAAGTGTAGAATTGGTAGTCATTGTTGAAGATGCCGCCACCAATATAGTTAGGAGCCGAAGTGTCGGACGTCTCGGCTAATCCATGTATCAAATACGTATCTGTGTTCTCATTGACAGCATCGAAGGATTTTGTAAGATCAATCTGATAGTACACGCCATACGAGTTCTGGACAATGCTAGTGTCTTTCCACTGACCATCGCTGTTAAAGGTTCCGTTCGTTAACAGACCCCCTTCGAGTACTATCTTCGATTGAATTTGAGCACCTCGAAGGCCCTGCCAGCTCGCAAGGTTTGTGGCTGCTTGCGCAATGCTCGGGAGAAGCGACATCGCCAGAAGGCATGATGCGCGAGAGTAACGGTGGCTTGGTCGAGCCATTGTTGCTCGTGTCTTCGCAAGGTCAAGACAGAAGTATGCGACTATGGAAGGGACTGCGTAGGACTCAAAAGGTGTCAAAAGTATGCACTGGAGGGAAGAAGTGCCATGTGCGGTGGGATTCTGGAGCGTTGCGTCAGTGGGGTTGTCACGTCCAGAAGATGATTGCTCTTGTGCTTGGTCGCAGTCGAATCGGTCGTGTCTCACTCAGTAGAATTCAGTCATTGGCAAACGAAAGGTTTCAGCAAGACCCCGCGATTGTCTGAAGTCCGACCTTGACTATAAATTGACTGCTTGGTTTGCCTCTCCATGTAGTGGACCAGAGCCAGATGGAAGTTATTCTCATGCCAGGGCCGAATAGCATAGTCCTCCCAGAGCACATCACGGGTAACCCTGCACCGTAGGAACTTAAGCCCCCAACCGTACCTTAGCTTTCTTCTTTCTGATAGACGTGGTAGCCCGTTGGCTGTGGACCTTGAGCCCGAATCCAAGCATTCACGCCGAGCTGGCAGCATGCACCAGGCGTCGGTGGTCGACATCGTTTGCCCTAGCGCTGAAGCGCCATTAGCTAGAGAATTACCGATGTGGGTCTTGCTGGGCGGACGGTCTCAGGAGGATCAACGGACTGAACCTAAGCTGATGCTGCGCTGCAATCGATAAACTCCGAGGTAACTGGTATGTCATGTCTCTGCAGGTTGGCATGATGCTAACCAAAACAGGGAAAGTAAGTATGCTATATTGCACATCAATCATGTTTTGGGACCTGAAAATAGTTGGTCGTGCATAGCGTGAGACATGACTCTGAATTGTCACGCTCCCACGAATGATTGACAGCCACGCGGCGCCAATCGTAATATGTGCATCGAGCAGGGCAGCACAACACTATATGTGGTGGAGGCGTATTCGCTGTATTTCTTATGATCACAGTTAACAACGGTTTCTCTGAAGTTCGAAGAGAGGACAAGAACAAGGATGATTCCGAGAGCTAGCTACACTTACGGCACAGGTCAGTTGTAAGCAACAATGCAGGAACCAAGATTCAAGGCGTCCCGCCAACTTTCTTATGCCAAGCTCCTCGTGGCTGCCTCGGTTACGTCCAGCTTGGCAGGGCGGCCGCGGGTTATTGGCCAGTCTGAACCGCAAGCTCCATAAAAACTATCAGGGCAAAGGCGGTACGACGCACGTAGCTTCTTTTTTCGGAATTGGCTGTGTCGATCGAGCTTTCCACTCACCACGAGGCACAGCACATCTGCTCTTGCCTTTACGAACACTCAATAATAGCCGCAGTCATCACCATTCAGAAAAAGAAAAGCCGGGCCACAGACGTCGCACGACCTACATGAAGTTTGCTTTACTGCCCCAGTGTCGCTCCCTTCCGTGGTCCAAGAGCAATGGCTTTCACTGTCCTTGAAGGATGCTCAGCGGCTCGTCTGTGGTTACTCGTCGAACCGATGTGCTCCAGACAGATTGCACAGTTCTAATCAAACCGTTTCCCCGAACCACGAGCAAAGCTACGCTAGTCTAGCCTGAACATCCCTCCAGCCCATGAAGAAGGATTACTGAATCCACCGCAAAGGAACTCTAGCGATGTTGCTCCAGTACCATCACGGAAAGGTCCTTGCATCCACTGCTCCTTTATGGTCCCAGCCATTTCCAGTTAACAACTGCTATTGTGCCTACGCTTAGCCTCCCATTTGACGGCCATGGATCGGTGCTAGACAGGCCAGGGTGATCTAATCTAAACAATCCAACATTATGAAAGCCATGGCATCGCATGCGTTTGCCTTTTGACCTTGTCATTCTCATCCAGACCAACCGCTGTAGATCTCGCTCTCATTCGTGGCGATCTGAGTCTTTCGTTCATTATTAACTTACAGCTTCACTCGTTCCACGGAGGCAGGTTTCAATATGAAGTCCTCCTTAGCTTCACTGTTCGTCGTCACAGCAGGACTGCGCTTCGCTGCTGCGAACGGTAGCTCGACTTACGAAATACCAGCTGCAAAAACATCGTCTGGATCTGCATCATGGAGTGATTGGCCAACCTCAGAGTGCGTCCCAACGACTGTCCTCAAGACGGCCACAGATTATGTCACAGTAACCGGGCCGACGATCACAGAGACGAAGACCGACACAGAGTACCAGACCATCACGCAAGTCAATACAGTTACTGAATCTGCTTCCACTGTCTCCATTCCGGTCACGCAAGTCGAAACTGTCACTGTCTCAGTTCCCACTACGAGCGTCGCTACTGTTACTGAGACTGCTACGATAACGCAAGTCAACACCATAACCGAACCCGCTGCAACAGTCACTGTGGTATCGCTTGCTACCAGCTTGCAGACCGTCGAACAGACAATTCAGGAAACTGTCTCGGAAACAGCGACCATCGTGAATACAGCTACGGTCAGCAACGTAGTAACAGTCACCGCCACCATCGTGACCACAGCCACTATACAACGGACCTCGACAATCGAAAATGACGTGACGGCTACCATTACCAGTATCAGCTCGATCACCGTTTCGGAGTGCTCTTCAACTTGTAGTCAAGAGTTGACGGGCCTGGTCACCTGCCCATCTAGAATCATCAACCCGACATACACTCCTCCCACGCCACTTCCCTCGAACTACCTCTGGGGCTGCCCTCCAGGAAAGCTTTGCCATCCGAAGCGCGAGTGCTGCAACTTCGAACAGAACCCACCAGCTGACACCTATGTTTGTGCTCCTGAGGAATGCAGGCCGGTGGCTGACCTACCGCCCCTGGAGACCTGGCTTGATTACGAGAATGTCAACGATACTTGCGCCTGGTTGACACCCATCGACGACTACTTCAACCTCAACCCGACATTCTTTGACCTGGACTTCGACATCTTCAACATCTATGGTCAACCATCATGTAGTCCTGTCATACCTGCAAGCACCGCCACCGTTGAGGTTCCTTCGCCCGTCACAGTACCAACAACGGTCACAGTACCAACAACTGTCACAGTACCAACAACGGTCACAGCTCTCGTCACTTCCGGAACTTGGGCGGCATGGCCAGGTCCGCCAGAGGTCACAAAGCGCGCGGACCTGTCCGAACGGAACCTCGAGAAGAAAGCGGTAGTGGTTGCAAGTGAATGCTACGCCGTCTGCGACTATGCCGCTGCTGTCTATCAGAGTGTCGGTAACAGTCCAGAGCTTTGTGAGGGCGATGGGCAGTGGAGCTCTGCTTTTGCGAGAGTAACGTCCTGCACAGCGAAGTACACAGCAACGGGTGTGACGAGTGTGGCATCAATACTCAACGATCCGATACTCTACTGTCGACAGAACTCCAAGCGACAGAATCTGTTCGGACGTCGTGCACTTGCATGAGGTGCGAGATGAGCCACCTCATTCTGGGTGCAGCGTTATTACTTGGGAAAGATGGAAAAGCGCCAGCGCGGTCACCCTTACACTTCATGAAACACGACTTTTAAAGGGATACATATAACGAGACTTGTGGAGGGACTAAACCTCCTTTTCTACATAAATCTAATGGAGAATTTCATGATCACGTTTCTATTTGTTCCGTGTCATGGTAGTGATAGACATAACAGGATGTGATTGAAACCCTATAAGTGCGAGCTGCCACGGTCGTAATCGGTAGTTGATCGTAACACAACGCGAGTCGTTGCAGCACTCCGTAGCTACTGGGTGGATTCAAGACTACCATGTCGTCGTCTGATGTTTAGCTAGAGCAGATGGTGGTAATTCATAAGATGTCTGCGATTCATTTGCATCGGAGGAGTCGCGAGAGACCTCTTCAGTGGCAGACACAGATGACATTGCTAGCAGTGGCTTAACCTCACACTACAGTAAGCACCAACGCCTCTTCTCTACTTGTCAGCAGGATCCAACGGCTTCTCACCCTCGCTCAGCGTCTCTTTCTTTTTCTGCTCCGCAGGCTTGTTGGGATCGCTCTTCATAGGGTCCTGCCCCTCTTCATCGTGTGCCGCATTGCTGTCATCCGTGTTCGAGACTGGCCGTGCCACACTGCTTCCGGACTCTTGTGGTGCTCGACCTTCCATAGCTCGTGAAGACTTGATATCTCCTTCCTCAGGGCTGTCCGACGGCTTTGGAGAGGGTGTCGCCATGGTCGTGGCGTTGGGGTCATCGCCTTTTGTTGTTGTGGCATAGTATCGAGGGAGCAGGGACGAACCTAGAAGCCCGTGAGTAGAGGTCAGAGGATGTTTCACGTTGCTGGTGACTTACTCCGCAGAGGAGCTGTTCGGATGGATGCTACGCCAGTAGGCCTTACGAGGCGGCGGAGGATCGCAGACATTGTGGCTGCGTGGTGTAGCGATTATGATATAGCGTTTGTTGCTTGACTCAGGTATGGCTGAATGGTCAAGGGTGACTGTGCGAAAGTACTCGAATGTTACCTGGAGATCGAGCAATTAGGAGTAGGATGTGCCTCTACGTTCAGAGCTGCTCCGAAAGCTACTGGACTCGCAGCTTGTGGCATCATGCAAGCATCCTTCCACAGCCATCGATGCATGCGAGGCATGATGTCACGTAGAGCAGGGGGATGAGGCTGTTTCTTCAACTTCTGGTTGTGATGGGTCAATCCGTCTGTGGTCGCCGGCTGACGTGAGCAACTTGACTGTTCAGGTCGAGTCACCCGGTTACCAGTTGAGATATTCAGGTTGTTTCGCTGCAGCTTCATACTGCCTCGTTCAATGCATGATGTTGAAGGAGGGAGCATACTGATCGAAGTCGGGGCGGGTGATACATCCGGATCTGCAGATGCGGCAACACAGAACGAGCTTCTACTGTGGTCTGCGTGCTTGACCGTCATTCCTGTCATCGCCTACAGCATACTCTGAGATCGTGTTCGGCTTCTTCTCCTCAACCCCTCTACAAGACGAGACAAAAGTGGGAGTGCAAGGCTGCGCGAAAACAGAGCTGCTTAGCGTACAGACTACGGCGTATTAACCTTATAACGAAGTGAAGTTGACCCTCGCACCGCATTGTGGGCAATTTGTTCAAGTACAGCTTTGGTTCGAAGTAATCGATGGATTCCGTGCATACGGTGGGCACGCTCTCTAGGATGATACTGTGTCTTGGAACAAACTGGAACTGCAGGCCATGCATTGATGTCGAGGGAACTCACTGGCACGCGACACCACAAGAGCCTCCAGCGTTTCCTGCTCCCAGTAATACATGGGTGCGGACACGTACAAGGCATCCGGCGAATATATATTTTGCAGAGTACATGCTATACACTGATGAGATCGTGCTGTCCATGCTTAACCACTTCGTTATCTACTGATGGCATACAGGCACTATAACCAGCGCGATAACCGCACGTCAATCACAATCCCGCCTGCCGTACATCGAGCAAACCCCCTATCTCCCCGAGCCTCGCACGACCTTGTTTCGATCCGATCGCTCGGACACTTTCATGGTCTCCGAGGTCATGTAGTCGGCAGCAGGACCAGCCACGGTGATCTCTGCCTGCTCCCCGTTCACAATTCCGAACATTGCATCTTTGGTGCGCAGGTAGGACTTGTTTCCCTGCACGAACCAAAACCCAACAGAAACGACGAGCATAATGCCGAACACCGCAATCGCCCAGTTCATGTCCGCTGGATGAGGGTTTGGGGTACCTGGGAAAAAGAAGAAGACAGTCGTGACACTGCAATAGATGACGCTGATAATGTTGCAGGCTTTGCCATAGCGACCGAGATGGAACGGGATGTCCCTTGGTAGCTTGTCGCGGCCAACGATCAGCAATACCAGAATCGGAATGGCGTAGGAGATGGTTAGTGCAATGGTGCTGACACTAAAGATAGCCTGCAGGACAGTGTTTGCGAAGAGCCAGAGGATACCAACGATACCGATGAGGACGCCTTGGGCCCAGATTGCGCGGAGCGGCACCCGCCACGTCTTGTTGACGACGGCAAAGTACCGGTGAAACGGAATGCCACCGTCACGAGCGAAGCCCCACGTCAGACGTGATGAGGTCGTGGTGAGGCCGATATTTTGGCCTACACCGCTGATCACGAAGAGTGCAAGGAGGACGGTCGCGGCGACTAGACCCATGCTATCGGTACAGAGTTGGACAAACGGCCAATCAGCTTCGAGTAAGGCTGGCAAGTCGGTGATGGAGGCCAGGCTGACAGCCATGAAGATCCAGCCTGAGATTGCGCCAGTGAGGACTGAGAGCCAAAGGATCAGTGGACCGGTTTTGGATGCGTTCGGGAGCTCTTCGATCATGTGGATGCAGGCGTCGAAAGCTGTCAAGCCGTAAGCTGACTGGAGCAAGCCAGTGAACCAGGCGACCCCGCTAGGCCAACCACTTTGGTTGATCCATCTGCCGAAAACGAAGGAAGCGGAAGAGAAGTTGAGATTTGGCCTAACGCCGACACTGATAAGGAGAGCCAGCATAAAGATGAAGAAGAGCCCGATGAACGTTATGCCGACGAAACTGTTGATCCAGGGCAGGATGTTGTCCTTTCGACACGATGTCGCATTGATTACGGTCAGAAAAAGCGTGATCGCCAGGTAGACAAGGAAATTGACCCAGCCATAGCTTGCAGGCGCCCAGTCTGGATTGCTCATGAGCTGCAGTTCGAGAACGAACTCTGTCATAAACGCAGATTGAGATGCAGTCAAAGTCCACCAGCCAAATGTATTGATCCATGCGCACATGTAGGAGAGAAATCTACCCGTTGGCGTTGGCCAGAGGTGGTAGGTCCAGTATGCTTGGCCGAGAGCTGTTGGCATGGCGCTTGTCATTTCACCGAGGGAGACTGCAACGCACAGATTGCAGATTGTGACTAGGACAAGACCCCATAGTATCGTCACGGGGCCGCCATTGCTTATGCCGGTTGACATGTCCTGTGCCAGCGTCGACCAGGTACCCAGAACACTGAACGCGAGGCAAAACATGGTCCATGGTCCAAATTGACGGACTAACTCTTGCTTGTGGCCTCCAAACTGAGCGAGCTCTTCGGCGTCGGCTTTAATGACTTCACCGCGACTTGCGTGGTGACCCGAGCGTCGCTGCTCGTTGCGATTGCGGGCTGATAATGAGAGCTGCCTTTCTGGGTCCATGGTTGTCGCTGTCGTCGTGGAAGAAGAAGTTGAGAAAATTGAGCGCAAGCACTCGTATGGGTGGTTAGAGATAGTTCTGACATGCTGATCACGACGCCGTGGTACGGAGGAGCACGATAAGCCTAAGGATCTCGGCGGCAGCTTTTGGGTTTAGATAGCCTGTGACTATCGCGAAAGAGGAAATCGCTGGCGAGTGGTGTAAAAGGCTTTCTGGGGATTGGAGCATTTTCCGCCTCCCCTATCAGAGAGGAGAAATAACAAACTTCAAATTCAGTCATTATCAGAACTTTGGCACGCTCTTCGGTGCTAGTCCTGCTGAGTACAGGCCTCCTTCGTACAGCCTGAGGACAATAAGCTGTGGACAAGTGGGTCGCTTGAATGACTGTTCTAAGTTGTAATTAGGTCTTTCATCTAGGTGGACCCCCGGCGCTGAGAAGTCGGATGCCAAGAAGTTGGTTGCGATAGTGCTTACAAAGTCTTCAGACCACGTAACCATCCGACACAGCATTTCGACGGGCAATAGGGAACGGTAAGGTCCATGGCATTAGCCTGCCATAGATGTGCTCGAGCTGAAGCTTTTCTATAATGCGGACGAGGTATCTGTGGGCTATGAAAAGATTGGTACCAAAGTTGCCCAGATCCCTACACGGACACCCACCATGTTAAAAAGGACCACGCAATATCAGTCACGGCGCGTTCGTCAAACCATCACCAATACGTTCCCAGCAACGGTTTCTATGGCTCATCAGCAGGTCCGCGCGAGACCTTGTCGTGCGCTGTCGGCTGACCGAAGTCCGAAAGTGCCGTTCGTGTTTCAGGTGATCTTCGCCTTCGCAAATCAATAACCACAGCTACATTGTGCAAGCCACATCGAGAAACATGCCACCAGCTGCTTGGTATCGTCAGGGTTGTGCGGTGGGCGCCCGGTTATCTTCGAGGAGAACCAACTGTTAGAATGTTGCCAATCCTCAACGGCTTTCGGCACGTAATCCCAGAAACTGACTGGAAACACTCAGCGATGGCCGAAGGCACGGAAACGGATGACCGCTCTATCGATTCCCTTTCATGTATGTGGCTGAGAACCCGTGAGTTCATCGAAGGCTGCCTGCAGCTTGAGACTTGGTTGGGTCCCTAATTGCACTGTTATGAGAGCAGAGTGTGCCACGTATACCACGATCAAGCTTTCAACCATACGATGCCCATTCGTCTGGGCGCGACGTGTTGATATCGAGACCGAAGTATGCGGCCAGATATGCCTGTGGGAAGCTTATCATGGGTTTCGCGGGGAGCAATGAAAGTTCTAGCCCGCCGTGTGCCTTTTGCCGAGGCTCCTCCAAAAGTCCTGCTGCCCCAAATCCTGGTTCGGGCACGTCTTACACCATGTCGATTGTACGCAAGTCTTCTGCGTCCTTTCAGTTGGTCATCGGTCGATCTAGTGAATGCCACACGGCCTTTCTACGACGTGCAACAGCTATTTAGAAAACGCGAAAGATTATGCCTACTATTACCGTAGACGATAAAGTCGCCCGACACGAGCCGGCATTCTCAACGTCAGAATCTAATCGAGAAGTCACTGCAGAAGGTGATATTGTACCAGATTTTGTGGCACCCACCACCAAGACCGACGACTTGTATACTACAGCCTCAAGCTCAACTACTGGGTTCTTCCAGAGTCCGCCGCATGTCCTTAACCAATATCACGATGACGTCGCATTACGGCGTGCTATGAGGCTCTTTCTTCCAAAGTGGGTAGACCAAGCTGTGAGCGAGGATCTTGCGGCTTTCGGTGATCGTGTCCTTACCCGGGAGACGCTCGGACTGGTTCTCGATGCGGAGCGCAACCTGCCCTATGTGAAATCGTGGGATACATGGGGCAAGCGTCGCGACGAACTGATAACTAGCAAAGGGTGGCAAGAGTTACAGAAACTGGGGATCGAGGAAGGCATTGTTGCGATACCTTACGAGAACGCGTATGAGGAGTATTCACGAGTCTACTGGTGTGCAAAATACGCGATATGGTGCGGGAGCAGCGCTTGGGTAAATTGCCCCAGCTTGATGGTTGATGGTGTTGCCAGTCTGTTCCGTACGAAGCTCAGTAGCAAGAACTTACGGAGCGAGCGAGCGATCATACAAGATGCTTATGAACGCCTGATCTCCAGGGATCCGAAGGAAGCTTGGACTACCGGACAATGGATGACAGAACGACAAGGTGGCAGCGACGTTAGTATGACTGAGACACTGGCTACTTACTCACCTGATACTGAGGGCGGATTCGATGCCCACGGTAACGAGTTGGGCCCTTGGCGTCTTGACGGCTTCAAGTGGTTCAGCAGCGCCACAGATGCAAATATGATGGTGTTCCTCGCTAGGACCAAGAAGGGCATCAGTATGTTCTATGCGCCTATGAGAAAGATGCTGAAGACAAAAGATGTCCTAGGACACGAAACCGAACTCAACGGTGTATACATACAGCGATTGAAGAACAAGCTAGGAACCAAGGCGCTGCCCACAGCAGAGTTAGAGCTAAAGAATGTGCGAGGCTATCTTGTCGGTGAGGAAGGCAGGGGAACCAAGGAGATCGCAATGGTGCTTAACGTCGCAAGGATCCACAACGGCTTAACAGCTATCGGACTATGGGGTAGAGGACTGTGCATTGTCAGAGCATTTGTGAGGGTGAGAGTGGTAGGTCGACGGCCCCTCTGGGAGCGGACTGGATTCATGAGAACTGTCGCACGGATGCACATCGAATATCGAGCAAACGTTCTCTTCAACTTCTTTGTTTCCGCGCTGTTAGGCTGTGTTGAGCAGGAGCAGATCGCCGCTCTGCATGGAAAGACTAGCCATGGGTTGAGGAAAACTGGACAATTGCCAGGCGTCAAGACCGCAACCACAGCTGAATGGCTACTGCGCGTCCTCACGCCAGCCTTGAAAGGACACTGCTCCAAGACGGCCATTTCTGGGTTGCAAGAATGTATGGAGAGCATGGGTGGAGTGGGCTATCTGGAGAACGACGATATGCAATTCAACATTGCACGGCTCTATCGAGATGCAAACGTCCTGCCAATCTGGGAAGGGACCACAGATGTAAGTGAGTCTAGCATAGCACATGGACGCGCTAACAGGATGAACAGATGATGGCCGACGACTCGGTGATTAGAGTATTGTACGGCAAGAACAAGAAAGAAGTCTTTGAAGCTCTGAACAGCTGGGTGGCTGAGGTCGTCGAGCAAGACTTGGAACAAGCACGAAAGGTCCAAATCTGGTGGCAAGGATTTAAGAATATCCTCTCCAGCGCCCCGAAGGAAGAAGTTGAGATGAAAGCTCGCACTATTATGGCGAGACTTGTGGACATCGTGCAAGGGTCGCTGCTGATACTCGACTTCCAGTCTGACCATGACGAGGCAGCGCGGCTTGTGATGGAGAGTTGGTTCCATGAAAAACACGACAACGCCAGGCTAGCAGTCGAAACAACTTGGAAAGAGCAAGCGAGGTCCGATATGAAGATTGTGTTTGGACAGGACGGTCCCAATTCGGATCGCGCAAAGCTTTGAACAATGATGATAATAAGTTACATGACACCGGCACGTTCATGATGATGCTACTGCTAGATCTAGAGGTCGACCTTGGTCTAGGTAGGTTTCTAGCAGAACGCCGGATGAGGTACCCTAAAATCTAGCCTTCTGATTAAGCTCCTTCAATTCCTCCTGCTGCCCGAAGGATAGAAAGCCGTCCGATACATTACCGCACTTGTACGATCGGAATTGGAAAGCTCCATCCCAACTCGGAGTTCCCGGAGCCGCTAGTAGTCTTGTGCCTTCTCCAACCGTGCAATCGTCCTTTCCGTAGACAACGACTGCATGATTGTTATCGGTTATCTACCATGACGTTAGTCAAAAGGAAGCTAGAATTTGCGACCATGGGGGCACCTGCATTGAATTTTGCTCCTGTGAGCGGACCTTTGTCTTCGACGCCCCGGCATTGCAACCCTAAACCCACAGGCCAACAAAAGTCTCTCTGCTGCTCGGAAACTCTCTGCTGGTCGGAAACCGAGTCCATACCAGGTCGATCGATGTATATGTCGAACAACACGGCGGCTGAGACCTGAAAAGCAGCTACCGATGCGAGGATACTTTTGAGATGCATAGTAGAGTGAGATGCTGATCTAACTGGCCGGTAGTCGAGACCAGTCGTAAAAGCTGTTCATGGAGGGAGGACGCTAGGGTCTTTACAGGTTTGATAGGTCTCATCCATTGTGCTGTTGACCGAGCATCCTTTGTTTAGCCCAAGGCCAGAACTTGCCGCGTTCGATACGTTAATTCCTGAGTACAAAGAGATGTCAGCAAATGCAGTACTTTGCTCGAGATGAGTTACGATAGCATGCCATCAAGCGAGTATCCTTTGTTTAGCCCGACGAAAAAGGCTCCGTCACAGTCTCCAACGACTTAGGGCTGCCAGCGACCGAGTATACTCTCTCTTTACACTGAGGAAGCCAGTGGTCGAAGCTTCGACATTCCAGACGGGCCCCTGCGTTCATGCGGAAAGGCAAACCGCAGCATCTCATCTCCGACATACCCTCCACCCATGGGCCTGCCCCGTTGGACAGAAAGAGAGAAGACATAGTCCTCTCACATGCCGTTCGTTGTGCGGGGTGGCTGCGACGACAATGCTATCCATGTGTGGCTTCCCTGCAGTGCAAGAGGGGAATAAACCAAGCCGACAGCTCGCCACAAGCCAGGATCTGGAGCATGAAGATGGGTGCAAGCTTGACAGCAAGGAGCATTTCAGACGGCGACTGAGACCATGACACCGACTAACGCACTGTAATTCTCACTCCGGCCCCGCCCTAAGTCTTAACATACTCGCCAGATATCAATCTCATGCACAAGCGCTTGAAGTGACCTGTCGGAGACAGCAAAGCAACACCGCACTCGAGATGGAGCTGGTCAGTGGATGGGAAATACTCGGAATGAATTGTTTGTGCCGGACGATCAGAGCGTTAGGTCGCTCACATACAGTAGCATCGGTGCTGTGCGACCTAGGTACGGGAGCTTCCTAGACCTCACTTACGACGAATTCCAGCTTCGGTCCCAGTTCAAAAGAAGTACCACGCAAACCCCTAAGTAGATACTCTCGCAGTGTGGATCAGTATGTTCTGTGGAAGCCATCGTGTCCCTTTATGCCATCCAGCACCAAGTCGACACAGACGGCCATCGATTTCAGGCCAGGAACCTTTTGTCGATCGACTGCGGACCTCAGACTGGGCGAGAAATTATTACTTGCTATCACGTTGCCGACCGCAACGACCAGCAGCGACCTACAAACCAAGTCGGCAGCCCAGAAACACTACCAATGAAACAAAAGAGATGACATTCAAGCTGTCTAGTAAGGAGACAGAGATATCGTCGAGTGCGCAGACCTGACCAGGCAGATCGTTGCCGATCTCACAGAACAAGCAAGCACAAAGTCTACCTACATAGGACTCCTAACCCGGCGACGATTGACGAGAAGGGAGCTGCTGAGAACAATCTCAATGACGCGAAGGCCACTTTCGAGTTCATAAAAGGTCAAGTACTATCTGAAGCGATCTAACGCGCTAACAATAACTTAAACCCGGAAAAGCAGACTAGAGATACCAAAGATGAGGTCTAGAAGTTCAAGAGATATCCTTCGAGCTCATTCTTGTGGCCCATTACCTCGACATCGAGCAGTGTCTCGACGTTGACTGCAATTTCATTCCAGCAGCATCGGGAGCCAGTAATCCGACGACGTTAGAAAGATCGTCAACATCCGGAACGAGCCACGGAACGAAGATGAGAACCGGATCCGGTCCCATAGGACAACAAAGAGGCCGAGGATCGACAAGCAAATCGCTCACATCGTGCAAATCCTGCGACAAGAAGACGGTTTGTATTCAGATCGCTATGCGTCCAGAGATAGGACGTCAGCTATCACGAGGAATCAGGCGCTGGCAATGGCCAGGGCATTCGACTGCCGTTGGATCCCATAGAAAAATGAGTCCTCGGACGCTTACAAGATGATCCCCACCACGTCAGCTGCGCTGCCAGTCGCGTCCCAACAGCACTTGTCGATCCACCCACACCGTCAAGACAGATACCAGCTCCCCTAGCCGTAAAGCTCGGCTTCTCAAGGACATTACGGGTCACAGATATCGGTAGCGAGGAGAGAATACAGTGAGATTATCAAAGGATGGAGACATGGGTGGGTCAACTGCGAGGCGGCAGGTCGGTGCCATTACTCTTTATTTGCGGTGGAGTCTGAGGCTCCGCGTCCACAGCTCATTTGTAGGCAGACAAAGAATATGTTCACTGTAGGAGACAGTCTCTCCTAAAGCAAGTCCACTCCGAGTAACAAAGGCATTGTATCTAGGCTCACACCACTAGGCTCACACCACTAGGCTCGCATAGCACGGCTGGTCAGCCATTGGGGGAACGGACCTGCACCTTCGAGAGGGTATAGCCAGCAGCAATGGAAATCCAGCTAATCTCTAACTACCTCAATGAACAGGGCAGATGCAGTGAACTCGCCTTTCCCAGTCGAGGAGTAGCAGTGGTGTCCTCAGACCATGTTATCTAAAAGTGCGTGATCCTTGGAAGAACGACAACCCAAACTGGGCCACAGGGTCTCAGCGTCGAATGCGTCTTTCTGACCTTGATCTTTGGAAGTCCGCAGCAGTAGTGTGCCTCCTTCTATGCAGATCCACAGATGAAACGAGTCCAAGCCCTGAATCGACGAAAGTCATACCGACCCGTCTCGTTGTCCCTTGTGTGCACATGATGCCACCTTCTCCCAAGCAATCCATGTCTTCCCGACTCGATCGCTGCGATGGAGGATAGGGCCTCATGCCGACAATAATGCCTGACGTCTTGTACTGCGCACAACGACTCCGCTTCTATCCCTCGCCGAGGACGCGAGGGAGCTGCAGAGGCCAAGATGTTTGACACGTTGCGTATGTTGGTTGACAGTTGTGTTGGCGCCGTACACTGTGGGAGACTCTTTGTGGAAACAGCGTGTGAGGGTAAGTGCACCTGATCATGCATGGAACTGTATGTCGCCGTTGCTGTCTGATATCTTCCAATGATCGAGGGATGAGTAAGAAAGTCATGTGGTCAGCTGGATAGGTCCGCTTGTGTACTGTTCCAGTGCCTCGCTAGCACGGTTCTCGTGTCGAAAAGCAAGTGAGGGCTGAGTTGCTGGCCGAAAAGTCGTAGCTAGTACTGGCGGAGCTCATGGTCTGTCCTTAGCATCATCCATTCAGCAAACCACGAATGGCAATTGCCTTGTTGACAAGACTGTAATCGGGCTTGAGATATTTGTGGCTGAGATATGTCTGCGCCGGTTCGTATATCGACCTTTTCCGACCAAGCGGGGCTAGCCAACATCGGCTCCCTCGTGGTACATACAGTCGATTTGTGCTCGAGCCGGGTTGAGTGAGCCGACAGTGACTTGGGGCAAAAGTATGACTATGTCAAATTAACGCGTGATCATTTCTTGATCGTGTAAGATCTATAACTGATGCTAATAGATTTAGAGTCGCGCTGACTTAATCCCAATCGACTAGTCCTCCCACCGTGACCCAAGAACTCAGGTGGTCATTGCGTGCTATGAGATCGAGGAGTGGACGTGGAAAGCATCAATATGTTCCGTCGAATATGGCGTCCAACGGATTTCACAGGCTGATTGCATTGACTGGAAGCTTCGAGGACGAATCAATGTGACCACAATGTGTTTCTGCTGATGTCGCACTATCGTTGTAAACAGATTCTGTATGCACAAAGTGTCGTCGAGATCCATGGTCATATCACGCAACTGTCCAGGTGATGAGGTAACTTTCGCTGGCTTCCATCAATCACCGGTACCGCAGATTGCCTTCGCCTACAAAGATCAATTCGTCACCCTTGTTGGCTCGACTACTTCGGTAGGAAGTGTTCTTCGTCGGGCGGTGGCTCCATTTCAGCGTTGATGTTCTCGAAAGGTACAATGCTTGAGCCACTCACCATATGGTTGAGCTTACTTGTTCCCGATGTCTCTCTCCTTCCCATCGTTGATTTCGTTATCGTGTAGCTAGAAGTGATATCCTGCTGTTCTCAAATATTGTATATCTTCGCTCCTGATTGTCCCCATCTTGAAATGTAGTCCCGTCTTGAGATGTGGTCTCCTCGCTGTCCGCTTCCGGTCATTGGCTCGCTTCTGCCGACAGTGATCTGATGCCTGCCTCTTTCGCTCATCGCTTGGCTTCCCATCGATCAGAGGTTCCGTCGGGTACCAATGAGCGGTGTTTGACACAGGATTGTAGAAGGATCGGACGATTGACCGTGTCGTTGTTCGCAGGAATCCACTATCTTGCTGGCTGAACGGATGTTTTCTGACCGTGATGGAGGAAGGTAAAAGATGGTCTGGCTGGAGTTTCTGGAAGAGGGATGGAGTAAGGTAAGGAAATCGAGTGTCTAAGAGACTACCGAAGTTCATTCTGAAGAGTCGACTATTAGCACCAGACCATAGGAAGGCGAAGTGGGCTTACCAGTTATGTCCATCGGTTCTGAGGACGTCGCTCGCTTGGCAATCCTCACGTCCGACGACGTATCCATCTAGTCCCGTAGCAGGTGCGTATCATTGGCATCCATGGCACCGCTGCGGGCTGTGTGCACAGCCCGTTTTCGCATGGCGTTTAGGGCCATGATATGCTGTCCTGGCTCTCACGCACACTTTTCATCCAGTAGCCTTCCCATCTGATCAGACGGACTTGCTCGCCTTGCACATTGACTTTCTCGCCGAGTGTTCCTTCGCTGGGCCAGAGATCGTCCCGTTGATTGTCAGAAGACCTGTTGGAGTCAGCACATCAACATTGAGAGCGCTGACGCCACCAGAGGCATAAATGAACGTGAACTGACAGT